>JGI24158J21664_10007696_pt1 | contig 14324 bp, 7 predicted proteins | sample Ectturendosymbi3_FD_21664 | JGI IMG/M metagenome (IMG submission 21664) | reverse complement strand
TTGAAACTTTAAGCAAAAAATGGCACTAACACTGAGACCACCACCACAAGTTTACTGTAGCCCATCGTCTGCGCCAACCAATGTTATTATCAGATCAACATAATTCAGACCTGAACCACCTAGCTTTACATGATGCCAGGGAATTCATGCCTTGCAGTAGCCTAGCTGTTGTCTGGATTACTGAAACAGAACACCAAATTTTTCTTCAGACAGGATACCATGTTTTCCTCCAACATGCTTCAGCGCTTCTTCAGACAGGATACCATGGTTTCCTCCGACAAGCTTCAGCACTATATATGCATGCAGATTTAGCTATACATGTGCAGAGATAACTAAATGCGTGCAGAGATAGCTATCTCTGCGCTGAGATAGTTAAATACGCACAGAGATAGCTATCTCTCCGCAGAGATAACTAAATGCGCGCAGAGATAGCTATCTCTGCGCAGAGATAGCTAAATGTGCGCAGAGATAGCTATCCCTGCGCAGAGATAACTAAATGCGTGCAGAGATAGCTATCTCTGCGCAGAGATAACTAAATGCGCGCAGAGATAGCTATCTCTGCGCAGAGATAGCTAAATGCGCGCAGAGATAGCTATCTCTTTGCAGAGATAGCTAAATATGCGCAGATATACCAGTTTTTGTGCTAAATCTGTCAGAGATAATATTTTTACGAACGGCGCCCCATGGGAATGCTTTTCTCAGTTTGCGCTGTGCGTTCTTGGCAAGCCTTGCCACTTTGGAGTGAATTGACCAACAATACTTTGCGAAAACAATGATGGCATACATTTCATTACCCTCAAATTTGAATGCAGTAGTAGGTATAACAAGTTATTATTGTGTAATTCTGAAAATGGTGATATTGCATGATTCAACAAGAACAATTCAGAATGAGATTTTTGTGGGTTTTTTTCAAAGAACAAAGACTTTTGTTTCTTTTCAAAAAAACACAAAAATTCGGATTAAAAAAGCAGGTGGGTTGTTCTTTTTTTAGAAAAACAGGTTTTTCTCAACCCTGATTGTCTTTCAATCCTTTTCGTAATTTTCCCTTGATCGCGTGATATGGAACAAGTGACGTCACTAAACGACTCGCTATCAGTTTGATTGGGTGTGCGTCGTACACCTAGAGTAAAAGTCCCTGGTAATGAAGAAGCTGAGAATTACTGACATTTGAATACGTAAAAATTAGTGTTGACAACAAAACGCGTTTCGAAAACTTAAATCCATGGAACATGTATTAGTAGCCTTACAATAGAAAAATCATCTAGTTACAGCTTTTAAATTTTGTAATTTCACTCTTTGGATGCCCCCTGCCTTGGATATCCTGGGCCAGTGCCCCGTTCGCCCTGCACGCCATTGGTCCACACTTTTTTCATGCTTTCGTTTGTGGTGTATTGAAAGCGAATATGCACAGAAGATGATAACAGTTGTTATCGAAACGTTTGCAAGATGTCAGTTGTATCGTTTGCTTTGGCCGTAGTATTGATTATGAAAGCGAATACTTCATTAAATACTGATTTAAAAATGAGTGTGGCGTGCTGTTGAAAATGGCTAGATTTTTGGGTGCGTTCCCACACTTATTTTTTAGCACCACGCTCCTGATATCAAGTCTGCATTGACAGTAAACTATTTCGAGCTCCTACACACTCTTTTCTCCATTTTCTGTTCCAAGCGATCGTGCATATAGTTTCATGGTTGTGCATGCTGCACCTCAAACCTTTTTTCCAACATACACAAAATGCATTTATTTACTTTACTGGAGATTCAGAAAAGAAACACATCTAATTTGCTGCCACAACACCATACGTCATTGTTCACGGTGCGTTCCAGATTATCAAAGTTTCTTTCGGACTAGCCACTAGCACCTCAAAACTCCACAACTAACCTCGTATTGTTTGTTTCACAGTGTTCTATTGTTTCGGCAGTGTAAGTTTACGTATCACGCGTTCCTATTAGCCTTTACATTTGACTGTTACTATCTGAAAATTAAAGATTTGCATAAATTTCTGACTGATGTCGTTAAGAAACAACTTTTCATTTCTTTCAAGTTGTTTGGCTTGATTTCTTTGTTGCTTGATTTGCAATAAATCTCTTGGTATTTTACTTGTCTGTTGGTAATTTATACCGTGTACCTACTTCCGCATCTTAATTTATTCATCTGTCTTTGCTGTACAAGTTCTATAGCGTAGAAAATATGGACGTGCGCTATATCGTGTGTCTGGTTTTGTTTGAACTAAAATTGGATTTTTTGTTGCAGTTGGAAAACTTCAGGCCAGGGCCTGTCTTCAGTTGTAGAAAACACGTAAACATCTTCTACACAAAATAAGAAATGTTTTACGATGGGTTTTACCACGTGTTCATGGTGCTCAAAAATGCATCTGACTTAAATTAGGTTCGGTTGCTTAAACAATGGCGGACGCAGAAAATTTTCCCGGAAGCGGGTTCATTCAGTGGCATATGGTGGTCATTTGTATTTGGTGTGCGCTGTTTGTGACGTCACAATTTGACGTCATATTCATGTTTCCAAACCAATGTTTTGGTGAAGTTTGTTACACGATATGCATAGTCTTCCACACGCACTCTCCTTATTTTATGTGTCATTGCACTGAATATAAACTACATCAGCGTTCCAAGTTATGATATCGGTGAAATATACGCTCAACGCTACGACACAGCAGTTTATAACTTAGCTGCAAACGTATCAGGCTGCGCATTAAAACAGGGGAGTAAAACGCACTCATCACTGCGTCAGAGCAATTTGCAACTGCAAAATCAGGCTGCGCTGATGTCTTGTCGAATGCGAGCAGTCGAGCATAGAAAGTGTGCGGCTGGACTGGCTGGCGCACACCCCGGTTTGCAAGGTCGAATCTAGCTAAACTACACAAATATTGAGAATGCGCATAAAGTACGCAAGAAAACTTTCAAATGTTTATGTATAGAAGTCCAGCAAACTTTCAGTTTTCCTTTTTTCCTACTGAGACATTATCAAATGCCTGAATGCTTATATGTTAACAACTGCTGTTTTTGAGTTCGTGCAACAGTTCTACCATGCAACAGAAATTGGTAATGTAGCCAATGCGGTTAGCGCATGCGCTGATAAGCCATAGCAGACAAAAGAAAGACAATTGTTTTGGATAAAGTGAACTATCATGGAACGCAATCTTAAACATGCGCAGTGGACGAAAAATCTGCAAAAAGTGATGAGATGGTTCCTGGATGCAGACGATAACCCAGGTTCCCACCAAAACCTGATTATTACTTTTTAGCCCATTTACAATGTTCCTTGAAATTTGTATGCAAATTCATTCCGTGATATTTTCATTAAGTCGACAAATTAACAAGCAAATGTCTGCGAAAACAATTAATTGCCTTTGTTCAGGTAATAAAGTTTTTGTAACATATCAAACTCAAGGGGGTTAATACCAACCCCTTGCGTATGCCCTTGTGCTTAAATGAGCTATTTTTCTCATCATCTATACGAACAATGATTTTACTCTGATTGAAAACTCTCATCAAGGTTGAATATAGAGAGATACATGAATAGCCAATTCTTTCCGTTTGAGAATAAAGACTGAATACTTCGCCAAACAAAAATCGAACACCAATTAGGAGTTTAAATTTAAACCTGAGCTCACAAATGCAATTTACATTCTGCATGATTTAAACATATTTGACAAAAAACACTCTACAGGCACTGTTAAGGTCTGATGTATATATCGAAATCAAAACTGAAACATAGGTAAAAAGATGTTTTGCTCAGACTTTTATTATATTGTGACTGCCTTCGTCAAAAACATCTGTAAATAGTTGCCGAATATGATCCCCTCATAAAGGAACTTTCTTCCCAGAGACAAGACGCAATTTAGGAATGCTCCTCTTGGCGTGGCGAGTCACCGTCATTCAAGGAGAAGAATCAGTTCTTATGGCAAAACGTCGGTCGGAAATCGATACTGGAATTAGTAGGCTGATTGTTCGCTATCGATTGACTCCAAAAAGCTCGCAACGCATATTGCGACCTGCACGGAACTCAGCATGGCATATGGTTGAAAAAGTGGCAAGGTCAAAGCAGCCAAACCCATAACAAGGCCGTTGAAGTGAAACTGGATGGCTCCATAAGTAATTATTTCTGTTATGTAATAAATTTCTAACGTGATTTGGACATTGCTGAAACCGAACAAAGTTTTTACACAGTAACCACTTTCTCAAATAGTTATGTTGACATGGCACTAAAAAAGTGTTATAACTTGCAACATTAATTTAAAAATGTTTAGAATGATGCAATCAGAGATAGAAAATATTGTTTCATTTTCCTATGACTCATAAAAATTGCGCAAATAAATGAACAAAAGAATTAACAGCGAAAGAACATGAACAATTTGTGTTCATCGCGTCCAGAGACCAGACTTTTTGCGAATCATTTTACCAGAATTTAGGTCCTGCTCTCAAGATTAAATCCCGTTGGAAGTGGATTATTTAAAACTGCGAGGTTTTTGTAACTTATTCAAAAACAGAAATTAACCATCCGCTTGTTTGTGCATCAAATCGTTTAAATGGATGTTTTGCAAAATTTTGTTATGGGGTTTTATCAAAGAAACCGTTATTGCGCGAATAGAAAACACTGTTGCATCAAATTTCGTATTCTGAAGATTCTTACTTTTAAATCGAGAAAAAAACGCCCATCCTCTTTTCTGTCTTCAACCCGAAACACTTTAACTACATTGGTAGAAAGTGTAGCGTATACTTGAACGTTTTTATATTGTTTGTCAAGGTGTCTTCTTAGTATCACGCAGCTCGAAAAACTTGCATTGAAGTTACGTCCAACACAAACTTCGTGTAGTGCTGATGAAAAGTTTGTTGAGGTGCTGCGATCGGAAAGCCTGAGCGGAAAGTGCGCAAAGCTTCACATTGTGGCAGCAAGCAACAATAAAGATTACATGCCATGATCATTATTGCTTGTTCGCACCACATATATATGGGTGTTATTCTTCGCGCACATCTCGTTCGTGGTGAATCGCACATTCAACGCAACGTCAGCGGAGAGGTTGCAACAGAGGTAAGCCGGTATCAGAAAATTCAGACGTACATCGTAAAACATGTCTGTAATCAAATACCTTAATGTCATGTCTCCATACAAAAAGTAGGCTAAAATATTGGATAAATTTCCTCCTGGACAACTTCCGGTCACCAATACCGCAATCGCTGCGACTTTGTCAAGACTGAACATCTTTGCCAAGGCGAAAGCAACCAGCGGCATGATTCCAAATTGACAAGCAGCTGCAATGGCTATGCCTGAAAAAAATTGAATCAAGCAGTCATGCCTTTTCATCCTGACGCCAGTGCGTTCTCGGTTTTGGGAGAGCATCAAGCTGAACTAAATCACCAAGACGATATTCAGGTGAGTTTTGTTCCAATCAAACAGGACCTAATGCTCCTGTTGCTTGCCGAAGTATTCCGATTTTACTATTAACAGAATGTTGCATTCAGTCCCATCGCCACGGGGGACTTTGTTGAGCTTAGCCCCTCCAAACAAAGCTCCAAGCCCCCCAAATTGAAATATGAAACACTATAAATCAGTGATGTTTTGTCAAATATTAGAATGTCAAGCCCTCCTGCACAAACGTAAAGCCCTCCTACTGAATACTTTCTGGCGACGGTTCTAGTTGGTTGCACCCACATCGTCACTATTGAACACCATCGCGTCTATTGAAAGCAATGAATGCAATCCGATTTGTTGCATATAGCTATGAAACTGTAGCATGAAACTAATTTGCCGAGTGGTTTTTGTCAATGTTTGGTTTAAGACCTATCAATTAGCTTTACATTTTATAAAAACTCATTTTTGTCTCACTGATCTGAGAAAACCTCAAACAAATTTCTACAGATAAATAATCTGCTAATATTCCACAATTCCATTAAAAAGCACATTTCAGCTTCATCAATTTTCACGATGATGATTAAATTATTTACTAAATTATTTAGGGCGTGCCACCAAACGGCAATTTAAAAATTTTTGAGAAGTTGCAACCGTGCAGGTTGCAAAAGGCATTCATTTATTTTTCCCCGCTGCTAAATTATGTTGTTTAGTACTCCTTTAGCTTACCTTTAGGCTCAAACAAGTGTTCTTTCATTAACGATAGATCAATTGTACAACCGAGACCAAGCATCGTTTGCATCACGACTAAAACCAAGATTGCTTCAATGCCTGAATTAAGCCCCGGATTTTCTTGCATTTTGATCACAATATTTGAAAGAGCAATTTCGGCATTAGTGGGTGCAGGAGTGGAAGATGACGACGAAGAGTTTCCTTGGGTGCCCTCCACGAAAAGTAGCTTCTGATCGTCTGAAGTATCTTTTCGCTGTTCCTGTTCACTTAGACTTTCACGGTAGATTTCTTGAACAAATGAAAATGATCTTGGTGGGTTGGTCGTTGTGTAATCATTTTCAGTTAAGTTCTCAGGACTTGCTACTGAACGCGCAAATTGCAGCAATGTGAAAATGACTGCAAACCGTATGCACAGCATTCTCCAATTCCTACATGCATGGCAACATAAACGGTCAAAAGATTATTTGGAAAAATATTTCTTACAAAACCGAGCTTCCAAATGGTAGCATGAGGTGGCTCTCATAACTACCTCAGCATGAGCTTACCCAATGTGACAGTCATAGAGTGCGAGACCAATTATACAGCAACACTCAAAAGTACCGCATTCATGCTTATGTTACTCAATCTAGCAGCAAGTGAAACTATATTTAATAGTACACCATGTAGTCACCACACCCTGGGTGGAATGTGTCTGTAATAGAGTTCTACCAGATATGCTTACATTTCCTAGTGGAAAGGCAATAAGTTAAGCCCCAAAGTGGACCTTTGTTTGACAACATGAAAGAAAGGCGCAGACTTCAAACACGAATTAAAGTGCCTGTCTTAAAGCAAAGAAAAAGCACAAGACAAATGAACTTGCAAGTTCCCTGGAAGACCACTCTCTCAGAAAGTTTTGGCAAAATATCGAAAAAGGAAATAGGGAAGACATGCTCGCAGTGCCGGATTAACAATAGTAGCAAATGTAGCAATTGCTACGGGCCCCGCGCTTTTGGGGGCCCCGCGGTCCTTTGTGTTAAATTTCTCTTTATTTTATGCAAGGGTTGATATTGAATTTAGGTGCCCGCAGCAAACTCTCAGAGAGGGGTCCTATATTTTACACATGCTATACAAAACCTTTGTCGCTGAACGCAAGTTAAATTTTTCATTTTGTATGCGAATTTGCTTCTGCGTTAAGGTCCATTTCACATTGTAAATTGTTTGAAGTCATTTGATTTTAAATACACTTCACCATAACTGATGAATAAGCAACTGATACCGTGTAAGCTGTAAACATTAGCTATTGGTGCAATGAGTTCAAGTGGCAGAGATACTAATGAAGCAAGCCCAAAGAAAACATGTAGTGGTACACACAGCAATTTTAAGGTAGAGTGGTTGAGAGATCCAGATCTCAAAGGCTAGCTGCAGGGGAACACTGGAAATTAAGATTTAATTATTGTAAATGCTGCCAGATCACCGTCAGAAATGCAAACAACTCCATGTTCCTGCGATATAATAATTCCGACAAAGACGAAAATTCATAAGCAAGGTTACAGTATATATATGCAGTATATATTCACTAGCACGTTTTGTGATTACTGATGCCCAGGTATGGTAGATGGTAGGAATACTCACTTAATTTTGTGTCCACCTGGAATTTTCTGTTCAAATCTGGGTTTTTGGGTGAGTCTATATGATGAGACTTTGTAAAAAATATCGTTAGCAGCCCTGCATTTGGCATCTATTCACTAGCCATTGGGTAGTGTACTTGTAGACTCGTCATTCTTTACAGATGTGGGAAATGATTTGCACATTTATTTAAATCTCATGGTGACCAACTGCAGTGAAGAACGGTCATTTTCTAAACTTAAGGTGGTAGAATGAACAAAAGAGCACCATTAGACAAAACAAACTGAAGAACATGATTCTAAAGAGTACTATAGGGCATGAACTTCTATGTCACATAGACCCTACCACCACTACCATAAACAAATTCGCTAAGGAAAAATCTCGAAAATGCAATCTTAAGCAGTAGGTTTGCTCCTTTTGACAATCGATTTCGAAACGTATTTTATGTGACTGCACTGTATAAACATAGCATTGATCAAATCTGTTGATGAATCTGGAAGCATCAATTACTGTCTCTGTACTGTATTTGTGAGCTGTACAGTAATGTATTCCTTCTTGGTAAAAATATATACGTATGTACTTTTTGGTAAAAACCATAATGTCCACCAGTTGCTATTTAGGACCAGGTGTTTCGCACTTAGGAAATTCAGTATGCTTGATGGTAGTCGCATGGATATCCACCAGAGGCGTGACGAGGGGGGGCAAAATTCCTCGGGAGCCGAATCACTACGGGGGGCGCCGAGTGACTGCAGGGTGCGGGAAAGTCCCAACAATTTCACAAGTAGGCCTACTTCCTTCAATAAAGTATATTTTCGAACATGGGGGCCAAACTTGCTTCTTGCCCCGGGCGCCAACTAACCTCGTTACGCTCCTGATGTCCACAGAATTTGTGCTTTAACAGTTGTTCACTTGTTTAAGTGTATTTTTAACTTGGGGCTCCGCGCTGTTATTATGCTACGGGCCCCGCGCTACCTTAATCCGGCACTGCATGTTCGCATTCACGGTGGGTGACGCAACCTGAAATGAAGCTGTTGCAGCAATGCGGAAAAAACGCTTTGGAGCTTTACTGAATTCATAACAAAGCAGCAATACTGACAACTTTGTAAACGAAATTATTAAATAACCATGCATTGAAATTTGAAAGATACTATTAATCATTACGTGCAAAAGTTTTGATTTTGAATCCCATGTTCACAAATTTCCCCTAAACCCTGCTGTTGATAAAGGTGAAATGTTTGCTGAGCACATCATCATTCTATAATCTGATCCCAGTGTGCTTTCATCGTAGTAATCTATTCAACGTGTGCTAATGCATGGCAAAACTGTTATTGTGCTTATCTGCAAAAATAAAAATGCCGATATGCTTATACGTAACTACAAAGCTGTTACACTCGTAACAACAATCTCCAAACTATTTGAACATTGCATTTTATCCTGCATTTCACCATTTGCTGCCACCACTAACAACCAGGTTGGTTTTAAGCCACAACATGGGACGTGAATGTGTGGATTTTATTCAAAAAATTACACCACATTGCAAACAAAAGCACCTACATTTTTGCACTTCCATCCTTTTCAAATGCATCTGACTAAGGCGTTTGACAGAACTAACCACAACCTATTTAGACTAATTGAGCGCAATGTACCTATGTGCGTAGCAATGAGATGGTATAGGAATCAGCCCGCGCAAATTAATTGGAGAAATTGCTTTTCAGTCCCCTTCACCGTAACCAACGGGTTAAGATAAGAGGAAGTTCTCAGTCCATATCTGTTCGACCTTGATGAGCTTTTCGTACAGCTGCGCACAGTCTAGTTCTAGTATTAAACGCCTCCGCTTTGTCTACAACTATGCCCATAGAATTCTGCATTGCATCCCAAGGAGCGTAATTGTTGGCCAGGGACGCCGGGGAGCGGGGGCATGACAGGGGCATTGCCCCTGCCTTTCCAAAATAGGGGCAACGGAGACGGAGGTGCCTTTTCGTAACAGTATCATAGGTAATTTCGTGGTTTATCAAGGTCGACTTGAAACAATTTTTGCAGCTATTCGTGCACCCAGAAAATTCACAATGGCCTTCTATAATATCTGTTATCATTTTTGAGGTCAACATTGTTACTGAATAGAAACAAGCGTATTGGTAACAAGTTTTTGTTTTTTATAAGTTTCCATTGCCCTCAAGCCTTTGACTGAACCCCTGCCCCATCGCTGCTCCGGCTTCCCTGGTGTTCTCCCACAGCAAGCCAACTACTGTATTTCGTCAGTACATTTGATGCCTTGACTAAAACAATTTGTGTGCCTTTATCAAATGATGCGCAACTTCATTCAAACTTTTATCCCCCCACTTCGATTGTCTGATACTTCTTACAAATCTGCAAGTCTCCATTTTTGTCCCATTATGTAATGCTTCTGTATGACGATGACCGAATGCAGCAGTTAATGGTGCCTTGTTTCAGTGTTTGGTCGTCTTCAGCATCGACTACTTGCACCAACTAATACCTCGTCTTTGAAGCGTTTGTATAAGCATTTTTGTACCCTTGCTTTCTTTCAACTAATGTGATATGGACCTTGTGTCAGAGATAAACACATAAATAAAAATGAAAAATATTTCAACTTCAAAACGTGTTAGCAATGGCAGTATGAAGTTTTCAACTTGTTGGGATTATTTTGCAACAGCCAAGTGATTTTTATGATTCTCCTGATTTGAAATTCCCGTTTTTTGTGTACGCTTCTTAGTCCTCACCTATACGTAAGATAGGTAGAACCCACTACATCTACGCAAGCAATCGAACCATCAAATATTCATGTGCACTGTTCTAACACATTCAGTCACAATCAAGAGTAGCTTCTTAATGTTAAAATATCCGAACTTACCCTAAAATACAAATATTTTAATGAAAATCTGATGGATGATCTCAAAACAATCGTTTGTAACACAAACTGCCATGACATTATCCACGTTTCTTTATACGTTAATTCATGCTCAGGCTGAAAAGGCGAGTGCGCGTATATGCGCACAGGAGGCATGCAGGTTCTGCCAACCTTTTTTTAATTGTGAAGCAAAGTAAGAGAAGAGCGCACTGCAATGGTATCGATTTTTTGCTGCTGTGCATCTACGAAAGGTTCGATTGCTGTACGCGAGGTCGGGTAACGTTGAAGTACAACTATACACTGGCATATGAATTATAAGCGTTGCCACGTTTGGTTGTTTAAAACAAGTTGCGTTTTAATGCAGAGGTTACAATGGTTGTAAAAGTTAAACCTTAAAACTTTTGTTTCGCAGCATTTGTAAAACCATCTTTGAAACATACATCGCCTTGGCCTTGATCACAATAACTTTCGTGAGCTTTAGGGTTGGAGTAATCGATATGAAGCCAGAGACGGCAAAAAGATTTCTCTAGTTTTCAGTTGCTCCTTCAAGCTGGTTCCCAATCATTTTGATTAGCCGGCTATGGTAGGCTTGTTAGTGCTAGTTTCAAAACATACGAGCATCCAATGGTATACAAAGCCAGAAGTGTATGGGAACACGTTTCACAGGAAGTGGGTGCGATCTCTTACTGTGAAATTTTTATCAGAAGAAACAATTCTATCAGAAAAACATCGTTTCTTCTGATAAAATTCTCGAACTACCCTCATTCCCTAGAAACTGTAGAACAATTTGCTATGAAAAATTACCTTAGCTTTTAGACGGTTCTTTTGATATCATTTTACTGGCTATAATGTCAAAACATGTTACGTTAAGGTCTACACGCCAAGAAGAAATATTTTTCCTACTTGGCTCATTGCAATTGCCTGCATCCAATCACCAAAGAACCAGACCGTAAATAATGAAAAATGATTGAACAAATCCTTTCGCTTGAATCGTATTTCACACCACAGTTTTCGTTCAGAAGATGTATACTTATGTTGATTCCCTAAAAAATTAATACACCTTCGCTCCTTCAACAGCTGCACAAACGCTACTTTCCCTCTCCATAAAAAATTTTTCCACAACATCACATGTTCAACTATCCGAACTTCTCTGATGCATCTAGCAACTTCATTTTTTGAACTGGTTCTTTTGCACTTCAGCTTTGTGACCCTTGAATTGTTTCGAACGTACACTACATATCGGTTGCGACCAACCAGTCATCGCACAGCTCTGTTGACCATGCAGCAAACTTCTACCTCATTCGAATTTGTCTGCATGTGACTCCATCACGACTCCACATACGATTCGACCATCAAACACTTACCTAAATGTCGAGGGGTGCTCGATAAAAGTGGCATAAAACAACCTGGACAAGACTTTTCTACGATGTCCCAGGGCTTTGAACATAACTTGCATGAAACTGGTTAGTTTTTGCATCAACAAACTCAACTGCGACAGCTTCCACAACTAATTTCAAAATCCATGCCAAATAAGACTAATATTAAACACTACTTGGCCTTGGTCTAACCCAGTGGTTCTCAAAATAGTCGATATCGACCCCCAGGGGTCAATTGGACCACCCAAGGGGTCGATAAACACTCAAGGGGTTGAATGGGGGTCACTGTATGGCCAGGGGGTCAATGAATAACTGCTGGGGTCTGCTGGAGCAATGAAGCCTCCAATTCAAAATTATTGTCGGGCAAGGAATGCAAACGGCGTTTTTCAACTAATCAAACAAAATTAAGAGGTCTGATCAAATCTCAGCTACACTAGTTCAAAAGTACATTCGATTCGAATAGTTTTTTATTAAATCGTCTATTAAGATGACATTATGAAAACTGTTCTGCTTGTTACGTCACAAACAATATTGTAGTGCTTGTGTCGCAGTTCGGCAGTTGTTAAAACAACTGCCGAACTGCGACACATGCACTGCTGCTGTACTACCAGTCTAACAACTTCTTAGATTGGTAGTACAGCAGCAGCAGTGTGCCATTTTAGTCATTTTTAAACCAAATCTGGTTGATTTTGCAATCGTTTGGTTTGTTTTTTTCGATTTGGTTTATAGTTTGTTTTTTTAGTTTATTTTCGTATTTTTTTGTTTTTAATCGATTAAAACCTTATAGGACCTTTAATTCAGTTTTTGGATGAATTTGGGATAGAAAGTGAAGTCATTGGGAACATTGAATACCATTGGCAGCAATTGTCCCTTGGCAAAATGTTACTGACGCAGTAGCATATCGGACTGAAGTATGTTTGTATGAAGATGCCATCGGAGAAAACACATGCAAAAAAACTGGCTGGTTTTGCTCAACGCATTTTATGCAGCCTATACCACACTCTAATGCAGAAATGGAACAAATACTCAGCCAGATTGACGTTGCAAAATTAAAATGAGAAACAGAATCAATGTAGAACTGGTAAATGCAAATTTGAATATCAGGACTGGATTGAAAAGAGACAATATTTTGAAGCATGTGTGATTATGACCAGGGCTCCCATTCTGTAACTTCGAAAAAAAACATGAAAAAAAACAACATTTGTCTACCACAAAAACCCAGAAGTTCAAAAAACATATGAAGCAAATACATGAGGTAAAACGGTGATTAAAATACATATTTGCTTACAGTTCCTCTTCTAAATGTTTGTCTACAGCATTAACATTAACATTCAGATCACTTTTCTCTGTTGCTCAAGATATTTATTTAACTAATAATGCTCATGACATACTCCATTATTGAGATCTCTCATTTTTCAGGTTTAGATGTGCAGTAGCCGTTTTGCTACAGGCTTCTTGACAATGCTTGTTATCCTTTTTCCTCAAGTCATGATTTTAGTGAGTTTGTTTTTGTTTTAACATGACTAACAAAAATGTTCGTTCTAGTGATGCAGTAAAATTCGGCAATCCGCAAATATGGTTATTAAATCATAAAGTATTCCAAACTCCTATTTATCTAAGCCAACTTATGATCTTTGATGCATGTTATGCAGGTAATACCCGAAATCAGGGATATAAGCCTATAGATTTATGGACAAGGACACATGTTTAAACTACTGTCTATTGATATAGCCTCCAGCCTATTTTCTTTGCTGAGATATTTTGGTCATTTGTCTCATATTAGTATTAAAATTTTCCGCAACAGCACTCACTAGTTCATATTTTCGGATATTATGACCGAATTGACTTAATTTTTTTTTGTCATTTAAAAAAATTTTAGTCTATGACAGAAAATTGACCGAAAATAACTTAGCCTCCAGCTCACATTCAGGCACAAGATGGGGAGAATGTAGGCCCATATTTGCTATTGAACTTGGATCTTGTGAGGTCTTGAGCTGCAAAGGACTCTAAACTCCCTAATCTCACATCTGGCACCAAATCCTTACTCCAATACAAATTGTTTTTTAATTTCAGTGAATAGCATAGGGCAACCAAAGAATTTGAACATTCTGTCGTAAACATTGTTTAACCAAATTCTTCAGCTGGTGTCTGGGACGACAACCGTTCACCCAGATGCAAATCTTTCACTTGTTTGTACAACCGTTTGTTATTCATTCGTGCTACTTCTGCTCTACGCACAACTGCAGGGGTGACTGTACGGGATGGTGCGCAGCCTACAGCATTTGATAATGATATTGATACGGGTTTGAGGGTGTGAAACCGACTGAAGATGTATTGTTTCACCGATTTAAGCACTTTTTTCACCTGATGATCACAT
>JGI24158J21664_10007695_pt1 | contig 14324 bp, 14 predicted proteins | sample Ectturendosymbi3_FD_21664 | JGI IMG/M metagenome (IMG submission 21664) | reverse complement strand
ACCGCTTGACCGATTTCGTTCAAATTTTTTTTGTTGGTTGTTATTTTTGAAGCTCTTTCAAATGAGCCCACTTTCATCAAAATCTGAGATGGTGGGTGAACATTTTTAATTTTTCTGTTCAATTAAGCATGGAATGACCCAAAAGCAATACTGATGAGATGTACACTGAAGCAATGAACCAACAACTACTTCATTTGGTCACCATCATACAGGAGTGTTAAATAATTGAGAAAGTATCTCAGTGGCTTAGGCAACCTATGTTCAAGTGCAGCTTAACAATCAGGGCTGGCTTACATTAATTTTTAACACTATTCTGTGTGGCTTACAATCAAGCAGTGGCTAACAAATGAATAAATATGGTACTTCTGTTCTGATTGTGTTTGTTCAAGTGTTATTTTATGCAAATGTGATGTTTGTTAGCTATAATGATAGCAGTATAAATGAAAAGGTAGCAATAAAATTATGATTGATGTATCAGTGGCAAAATACTTATGGCATGAATTTTGCATATGTGAATGGATTAATAAAAGCAGACAATTTAAGACCTTGTGGATTTAGATGACTAGTAATTAGTTAGATATAGTGTGTATAATAATTAAATTAACCTTTATATAAAATGGAAGAAAATCAGAGTCGCAATTTATCTGTGGGTAATTTTGCAAGTTTAGTAATATGTATGAATAATATATAATGGAAAATTCTGCAAGTTTGTTCACAAGCTTCAGCAGTTGAGTTTTTATTGATGGCTATTGTATTTACTTGGGGTAGCTTTGTGAATCCTGCATATAGCATTTTCTTAAGTTTTTTTATTTGCTCTTGGAGAAGTGGGTAATTTCTCAAAAACAAGCTATGTTTGACATTGTTTTTTACTTTGATTCAAAAGGTGAATGACATAAAGATATAAAATGGTTGACTTTATTGTGTGAGTAACATAGCTTCACACTATTTCGCAGTGATGTAGTCAGGACCTAAACTTCGAGACCAAGACTTGGCTAAAACCTTGAGATCAAGACTTAATAAAAAAATCTAAGACTGAGGCGTGAAGTTCAAGACCATGACTTGAAATCCAAGACTGAGACTTGAAAATTTGTGGATGAGGCCAACAATTTCTAAAAATTTTTAAAAATGTATTGCCACTTCAAAGTTAAATTTTTTCTGAATTTCTGGCATTTTTCCTACCTGCTTTGATTTTTTCTTACCTAAAGATACAGCAGACAAAAACATGTTGAATTACAGAGGTTTTACTAAGCCATATTGTTGCAATATTCGAAGTTTCAATGCACTAGGATTGTGACCAAGACCTGCAGCCTTCAAGACTGGTACAAGACATGAAACCTTCAAGACCAAGATTGAGACTCGCAAAAATTTGTCTCAGACGTGTTGTTCAGGCATAATTTTTTAATTTACCAATTGCACATGGTTAACTTACTTTGCTATCTGCTGCAATTACTGATGATGGACATATTAATTGACATTTATGTTAGTGGTTCTCTTTTATTTACAAAAACACTGCTGTTCTTGGCAACATTTATCATTGTGGAGTGGTCTTTTGAATTCTAGGTTACTAAAAATGAAGTACTTTTGCAGAAAACTTGAACAGATACATGAACTATCATATTGTCTATTTAACCCATCCTTTGATTTTAACTATATTAATATATCTACCTAGTTCTTGTACTGATGAAGTGTTTGGTTACAAAACAAATTGGATTAGTCAAATGCCTGGTTTCCACAAACCTGCCTTTACAAATGTGGTGACATTGATGATTTTATGAATACATGGGAAAATATTTTTCACCACTTGAAAATATCATGAATTTGTAAAATCATACAAAATACAAGGTGCAAACTGATTGATCCTGAAAAACATACTTTGTGTTTCTGAATGGTAGTGACCACAGCTCAGGTTATATTCTTTGCTTAGTAGTTGAGATCATAAAGGTTGAAATGTTGACGCGTGACCCAGAAATTGAGGGAACAAAGGATGTTTCCACTCTGAAATATAATTTCAACCCTGAGTAAAAGGCAACCATCTGATGTTTAAAGATTTTACAAACCAACTTTATGCTTTACGGCAAGTGCTGTTTTGTAGGAAGATGTGAAAATACTCACGTATTTTACCTAAAATAATTTGCATGGTACAGATAAGGCACTGCCTTACAAATGGTGCACTTGCATTGCATCACAAGTGAGTGTACTTACTTAAGATTTTAATTTTTTTATAGTGGTGGCGATGAAGAAGAGCAATCTGGTTTTGCTAAAGCAGTCTCTAAAGTGACAGTGAAAGCTTTGCAAGAGGTATTATTAGTTTCAGATATATTCAAACTTGGTTACTAAAGCAATTGCATATCTTTGAACAATAAAACTTGAAGCATATTTTTCCCAAAAATCAGTCACTTTATTTCAAGTTACAATAATCAGCAAATGTTTTTGATATCAAGGGGTATGCCAACAACTGTAGTAACTACAGTTGAAATTCATTAAACATTAAAGGTGATTTTCACTGTTTAAATTGTATTTCTTAATTATTTTCTGCATGATCTTGATATCTGTTGTACTAATTTATTCCACCTAAATGAGCAAGGTTATTATTCATTCTATTTGAAATTTCTAACTGTAGGCCTAATACAGTTTGAAAAAATTTGTTTTGCTGTATTTTTGGGCGAGGGTTATTCCACTGTTCTGTTTAAGCTTTTTGTGCGTTACCAGCTAAGTTTGGATGACATGCCACCAGTTGAGACCTCTCTGAATCCTGGTGTTCCACCTCCAACCACCAACAGTGAAGATGATGAAGCACAAAGGAGCCGGCCCAGCAGTGAAACGCAAGGTTTGTTGCTCAGTATATTGATTCATTCAGGAATGAATGACTGTCCGTACATTATGCCACTAGTACAGATTTCACTGTGCTAATTTCACTCCACATTGTGCGCCTACGAAGGACATTCAGCAGATATTGTGTCATGGGACAGAAAAACGCTGAAATGCTTTTACGCATTGGACACGTTTCATTCGCAATTGCATGGTTAAAGATGTCTAAGCTNTTAAGTTGTGCAACTATTTGGGTGNGTAGGTNATTGAATGNTTTATTGTTTCGTATGACTCAGCTTCTTCATTGTTTGAGCCCGTTCTTTCAATCCACTACTTGACCGTAATAGATCTCGGAGCAGGTGCTGNGCAGCTGTTCGATTGTCTCTTCAACCAGAATCGTCAGGCCATGCACTCCATAGGGAGGCNGATNGAGTAAACAGTGAAGGACATCATGGTCATCGGTCTGTTCTTATGCGTCACATTCACAAGCCGAAGAAGGGGCCATGCCTCATTTGTTAAAGCAGGAGCGGAAACGTCGGACATTGTTGCGGAGGCAGTTAAAGCCGGACCCACGCTGTTCTTGGCCGGGGCATTCCAGGAGGGTGGGTGCCGATATCGGTTGATGAAAGTTCGGAGTCTCGTAGTGCTCTCCAACCACTCCGCATTTCATCGGTGAACCGCCCAGAGCGCCGTTGTACTGTTGTCATGGACAGATGTCAGATGAACTGATGAGTTGTTGTGCGAAGGGTACAAGTGGTTGTCTCGATTTGAGATGCCGTACATTCCCACCCGGTGGACAGGTGAGCGCTGAGTGGAGCAGATGTCCAGGCTCCATGACGCGGGGTGCTTGAGACGGCGTGGCTCCGTTACGACGAGGCTCATCAGATTGGATGCCTGCGACGAAAGGAAGATTGTCTGCTGGTGTGAAGGACGCAAGCATTCAGTCACAGTTCTCAAGGCGTCGTTGATGGTGGGGTCAATGAGGCAGGTGTGAGCAATGCGGCACTAGGCAGGAGCGCAGTATTCTGCTGTTGAATGGATCAGGGCTAAGATGGCTGTTCGCAACGTTGTTGCCCCAGCACCCCAGCCCGAGCCAACAAGCCGCCTCAGGAGTGCTACGCGTCATGTCAGCTTTTTGCGAAGTGACTCGAGGTGTCGGCGATCGTGAGCGTCCTGCCCAAGTGTACTCCAAGATATTTGGGCTCGATGCAAAATGGCAGGATTTCGTTTTTGAAGTGGACTTTCAGCTCACGTTTAGCTTCCTTGTTATTTAAATGGAAGAAACTCAGTTAGAAAAACAAACAAACACAGAAGGTTGTAAGGAAAATTTGCAGATGGAAAGAACATGCCTATGTACACATGGGAGTGCATCTAGTTTCATTGAGGGAATTGAGTGTGGTCAAGAAAACATTCAACACAGTAAGAAGCTAAAAATATGATTGATGAAGTAAAAAAGAACTATGCAGTGAAAATATTAGCCGTAAAAATTTGATGTGCACAAGAAAGAGTAACAAACGAAAAAATAGAAGTAAATGAAAAACAGCAACTTGATTATTCAAATTACTAAGCCCAGTAAAGGCAACAGCGTGTTCCTCATGTAGTGACATGTTACATAAACACACAATTATTTATCTTTTTCTTGTGATTGGTGTTTCTTAAATTGCCTTTTGAGGGTAAAGGCATCGGATGACGGTAATGCAGTTCGCTAGGTCATGTGTGATCTAACAGTAATTCAAATAAGGTCAATTTATATTTGCACAACGCTGATAGGTAAACCGCGTTTATTAGGCATTGTCATGTCACAAGGCAGAAACTTCTTACTTGTGTATCGGTTATACCTGCAACATCCTGATTTGCGTAAACGTTTTCTTGGAGAAGTCTGGTATGTTTTGGTCACGTGTGTCTCCATCTGATTTGAAAACCGTGCGTCAATGACTGCTTACTTTTCGGCATCCCTAGTCCTTACCCGATGGCGCTTGTACTTAACCAGGTGGTACGAGCACGCTTCTCAGAAATCTTGGCGAAAGGCTGGGTCACATTGACACGGACACAGAGGAGGATGAAGACGCAGATAGGGTGAGGTTCATTTAGCTTAGATTTTTGGAGATTGTATCGTATATCGTTATTATAACATTGCTTGTTAGACTGGCCTTTCAAACGCTGAGATAAATCAACGTTGCACTGTACTAAGTAAGGCCGCAACGGCCTTGTTTAATTATTCGACCGCAACACGTATCTTTGTGAATTCCCCACGTAAAGATAGAAGGGAAACGAAGATGAGCTTATAAGCACTGACTTCAAAAGGATCTTTTCCAGGGGGAGCCAACAGTGGTGAAATTTCATTTTGCCAACTCCGAAACTAAGAGAAAAACATTTTTCTATAGAAACGTTCATAGGAAACTAACAAATTTCTAAATCCAAGGGAGGCAAGCCCCCCCCTTATCCCTCTTCCGACGCTCATGCTTGTACGACAAATATTGAAGTTCGGTGAAACGCGAGAAAATGCTGATATTCGTTAGGGCTGTGTGGTCTTCTGGAATAGATGCGGTTTCACTGTTTTTTACCAAAAATAGAGACTTTGTATTACCCAATAGCAAACATTTAAATTTTTTGTCTGCTTTGTAACTGCTCCAAGCTTTGGACGTAGTCAGCAGTATAATTCAAAGTCGTGTCGTTTCGGGGTACGAATACAATTGCTTGGCAATTTACACTTCGTCAACGAACGGAGAGCGCCCCATGCAACAAAAATCAACTGACCATTTTACAGGTTCTAGGTTTTCTTGTGGATGTATTGCAAACCACAATTTGCCTCCAGTTGTAGTGGTGTGGATCTGACGCAAATTTGTGAGATTGTGAGAAGCTTTGAGTAATTGAACTATGTGTTTTTCTTTTGCAAGGAGAGTGCCTCGGAGAGCGAGCAACAAGATGAGAGTGAAGTTCAGTCAGATCTTGTCGTTCTCGATCCTGACCATCCTCTGATGAAAAGGTTCCAAGCCAGCTTAAAGACTCAATTGATGAAACAGCTGGAGAAGGCCCGACTGGAGCGCAAAGAACTGGTAACCAGCAGATAGATTTCTCCAAAAATTGTTTCTTGCATTTTTGAAAAATAAACCACTGCTTTTACTAGCTGTAAAATTGTCGTAGGTTTGAATTACCAAAATTTTGAAAAAAAACTGTTGCTGCATCTTGTGTGCGGTAAATAACCAATCCTATCTTTCGCAAATGAGGTAATTTTATACTTTGCATTTGTTTTGTTTTGTTTTAAAAATGCCTCTTTTGTGGAACTTGATATCTACCTTAGTACGAAGAACAAAATAGGAATAGACTCAGGTAAATGGAAAAAGCAGTTCCGCAACTTGTAATTTACCTTGCTTCTGAGACGCGAACAACTTTTTCGAACCTAATTTCCCAAGCAGGAGTCGAAGTATTCACCGAACTGTGTGTAGATAGACGTCATCTGCCAAACCATCTCCGACTGTTTCATGCTGGCGTGATATCGTAGCAATTGGCATGGCTGGCGTTGAAAGCTGAAGTAACCGCTGTTTTTCATTTCTAGGCAGACGACCTGAAAAGGAAGAAAACTGCTCGAGAGGAGCTTGGAGTCACGCTATATGGGGTTCAGCAGGAACTCGCCAGGCAACAAGCAAACTTAGAACAGTTGCACGACAAACATGCCGCTTCGTCGGAGAAACGGCGAAACCGCGAAGAGCACTTGAACAAGTTGCGTGGAGTCTACAAACAAACGCAAAGCGACGCGACCAAGGAGCGCAAGAAAAGTGAGTGGATTTTTCGAAAGTTCAACGTTCATCACGGCAACACATGGTTTCGTGGATGTCAAACTCATGCTTTTGCTGACGAAACTTAGTTGCAAAATTAAAGTCTACAAGAAATTGAAATTTAAAACCTTCTTTTTCTTTTAGCTTGAATAATTCGGAACTTGTAAAATGTTGAAAAAGCAAAAAAGACGAGGATGCCTGTGATATTTGATTAAAAATGTTGCAATCACCTGCAGTCTAAATCATCTACGTTTTATTTATGATTTTTTAGATGTAAGATTTTCCCAAACCACTTCTGATGCAAGCAGCAATAAGTGTAAACAACCTGTAACATAAGATTAACTGAGGGATTGATCTTTTGCAGTATGGACTGTCTCCCGTAAGCGGCAAACATGAAACAAACAGAGATTTTGTTGTTCGTCGTTTGCAGTCTACAAGTGATGCGTTTCAAATATGACAGCTGCTGTCTTGCGCATGTTAACGGAGTGCAACGACAAAAAACTGCAAAAAGGAAAAAAAAATTGTCCAACTGACGACTGAACGTTTTTCTGTACCTTCATCACGCAGATGCCGAACTGCAGACAGAAAGCGAGAACCTGGCCACTCGCCTATTCTACATGAACAATGCGAAGGAGGACATACGCTCTGACATCGCAGTGATGAAGAGAGCTGCTGAAAAGGCTGAGGCCGAGGTCAACCAAGCCGAGAGCAGCAAGAAGCACCAGGTTAGTTTGCTCTGACCCTTTGTGCGCTACGCGAATGTGATGCTGGTTTTGTTTGCAAGCATTCGATTTATCATCCTGTTGATTTCGCAGTTGTGCGATTGCTAATTTACCAAGTAGCTAACGTTTTTTAGTTTTATGTTGGCGTCGTAACTTTGCTGACTCTGTGACGTTAACTCCGCTGTACACACACAGATCTACTTTTAAAATGTTTTATTGCCCTGTTTGACCTTGATTCTACCAAGCAAAGATCTTTTCGCTTTTTCAAAAAAGTATCGGCATACATAGCAACGCATTGCAATTTGCATGCGCGCGATAATCGTGCGTAAGAGACAAAGTTCCATTCAGGACCTCCACGTGGCGCGACTGACGGAACGCATCGACCGACTGCGCGAGAACATAGCGATGTACGAAGCGCAACAAAGCGCTCAATCGGACGAAACGATTGCAGCCAAACAAGCTTTGAGCGAAGCGAAGGAAGAAATCGAGGTGCTGATCTGTCTGCCAGACCTGTAATTGTTTCGTGGGTCTTACGATTTAAATTCACGATAGGATTTATTGCAGTTGCGTTTCACGTTTAAAAATACAGCTGAATTGCGAGTGCACTGTGGTAGCGGATTACTGCGATAATTGCGCCTTGTATCATAATTAATAAAATCCTGATTTAAAGCGGGTTTAACATCTGGCCATGGATGAAGTTCACCACACGAGCAAAGTCGAAGTTTGTGGTTTGCTTTTTGTGAACTATGTACATACAGTTTAGGGAGCTGCTGGTATCTTCGCTCGCATTTCTTATAAAATAAAGAAGAGCATGGGGTACGAATGTGCATTTATTTTTATTCCACAGACGTAGTTTTCGCAAAACTATTGATCACTTCAATCATATTAGGTCATTTTTATTTTCCCTCCCTCATTTTCCACACATGGAAGGCATATCTCTTGTTTAGGGAAAATTGTGCCTATTTTGAAAGTTTATTTTTTGAAAGAAAGATTCTGAATCTAGAGAAATGGTTTGTAACTCCTTTTTGCATTAGAGGACTTACAAACGTCACGCTCGCAAACCTGAATTTGAGTGGTTTTGAATTTAGTAAACCTGAATTTACTACTACGTTTTCGAAAACATATTAAGCCCTGATTATAATTTCTTTTCTAATTTTTTACCTGATTTTTTTCTTTTTTCTCCAAATTAATGCAAAAAGACACAAGCATAGCAAACGCTTCATATGTGGTTAGAAGAGACATTGTGGTCGATCTTAAATCCCTATGGGACCTCTGACAAATTTCTTGTGAAACCTCGAACGAGCGTAGAGTAATGTGAATTTTTTCAAACAAGTAGTGGTCACGAACTTACATAGTCCCCTAAAGCAACGAAATTATTCTTTGAATACAAATCTGAAAAGCTGCTTTGCTTTACCTTGTTTAGCCATATCGTCGCATGAAAAAGCCTTTTTCTTCGTGGTGGAAGTTTATGATATTGTATTCTTCTTTGTTCAGGCGATTGAAGTCGAGAAGAAGCAGCTCTACCAGCAATGGACGTCCAGTCTTATCGGTATGAAGAGAAGAGACGAGGCGCATGCCGCCATGCAGGAAGCTCTCTCGTACGTTTTGCGTTGAGAACTCTCGTGATATTTTTGTCTTGGGGCGTTCACCATTGTTAACATTTTCCGAATGCAAGAAATGTGTCCTTTTGCGTAACTTTCATCAAGCCTTCCTGAAAACGTAGAAAATGTCGATTTCAAATTACTGATCTGCAACTATTTACGATGATTATGACTTATATGCCATTGAACCTGGCACGTGAGGCAAAAGTATTGGCAGTTGTTGCCTTCTGAATCGATTTTTCTACACAATCGCCGCCATCTTGGTTTTGTAAATATTCACCGCAATTTTTTGTCTAGACTTGCCGGTCAACAAGTCAAGTCGCTGGAGACGGAGATAGCAGGATACAAGAAGTCGATACAGAAAGAGGAGGAGCGAAACGAGACCCTGACAATGGTTCTGAACAAGACCGAGACCGACATCAGCGTCACAAAGAAGTTAATCAAGCAGAACCTGGCCAAGCAGGACGCGTTGAAACAGATGTACAGCACCTACAGTCGTACCTTGCACGAAACAGAACAGGCTCTCAACAAATCATCTGCTGTAAGTAGTTCAGGATGGAGCGTCACCTTGATCAAACTATTGGCGTTACTTGCTATTACATCGTGGTGAGGTCATTGCGCTTTTCGCTACGCCATAAAAGTGATAAAACGCAGTCCCTCTTTGATTGAGTGCCCTGGCTTGTAGCTTTCATTAGATTTCAAATATTACCCAGAACTTGCCTTTCTCCTTCAGTTTTTGATTTCATCATGTACATGTTAAGGTGACGGTGGTTATCGAATCTTTGTTGCAAAACGGCTGCGTTTTATGTTTCTGTAGTTGTTTCAAAAAACGAATTAGACTTTAACGCTTTTTTGTTGACATCTGCTTGCAGGAGCGCGCCAGTAAAGTCTCGGAAATCAATGCAATTAGAAAGCAAATCGAGCGTGAATACGCAGAACGGGTGAAGCTGGAAGATGCGATCATGAAAGATCTTCAGCAGCAACTGACCGCGGACAAAGCCCAGAGCTACACTGTGAAGATGACAGAAAAGCTTCGGGAAACCAAGAAACGGCTGGTAAATCAACGATACATGCACACTCGTGTCGCGTCCGTTGGTTTAAAATTCTTGTGACGTGTTTCCGTGTTTGCATTTTCCAATCGTTGCGAGTCTACTTGCAGGAGGCTGAGTTCGCTCTCGTCGAAAACGAGCTCGCGCGCTGCTCCCTCCAGCATTCAGAATGCATCGCCCGCATCCGCGAGCTGACCAAACAACGCGAGGAGCTGGAGCAAGACATCCGGTCCAAGAACGAATTGATCACTAGAGCGGAACAGGAGGCAAGCAAGCGGAACGCCATCATTGAGCGAAAGCAGACGAGTATAGATCAGTACAACAAGCGGCTCGAACAGATGATCTCCACCAGTGGCGTAAGTGTTGTTTGTTTGATGCTTTTGTAGTAATGGAAATGTCTTCAGTATCAAACGTCTTGTATCTGTTACCATCACTTTCTCCATCGCCCAATAAGTTGTTATTTGTAATGCTTTCAAAGCTGTCGTGCAAATTATGGCAGGTTTCTTCACTCCGTTTTAGTTCCTTTTGTTTAACTTTTTGTAACAAGAAGCAAGTTTACACTGCGGTTTGAGATCCTAAAACTCGTAATATTTTCCTCTTCGCTGAGTTTTTTATTCGCGTACTCCCGTAATATGCAAATTCACACTCGAAACACTCGCCCGTTCTTCTGCAATAAAGCTATACTGAGAGAGGACGACACTTCAAGTCTTTATGTTACGTGGCTGGTTGTGACACAAAACAGGTGCTAATGCGTTGCCTCCTCCGTGCAGGGCGAAGAGATCGGACCGCTGGAAATGCAGGCGAACTCCCTGAACAAGCAGATCGAGTCGGCCTCGCAAGGGATCACAGATCTTCAGCAGTTCTGGCTAAGGCAGCAACACGAGCTCGTGCATCTCTGCAAGCAGAGAGACCAGCAGAACGGCGACCTAGAGAATCTCAAGAAGCAGAGAACGATCTTGACCCAAAAACGACTCAGGATCGAAGGTGGGTTTGTATTGTATGTCGCGCGGTCTCTCGCGAAATCTTTGCGATTGCAGATGGGTTTTTGCTGTGTTGTTCAACGCAGGCGATTTGAATTGCCTTTGCCGCCACACTTTTTCAAAGTTCGCTGTGTAAAATGCGTCTAATGCATGCGCCAACATAAACAATGGTTTCGCGCCAACAGTTGCGCGGACAAATCTATACACTGTGTGTTGTTTAATGAAATGTTGGTTTGAAAGCGTATGCGTTTTGAAACAGCTGATTTCCTAGTTTATTGCAAGTCAAATTGATCTTGCGAAACCAATAGCATTAGATACAATAGCAAGCAAACTTACATTTTCATCCATTAAATCGTTTTTTTTCGCGGCAGTTACTGCGCGAGTTTTTTTTTTTGTTGATAGAAATCAACTATTTATGTTGATAGAAATTTTTTGTTGCTTACGTATGTACTTTTTAAATGGAAAAAATGCTGTGCATGCCATTTATTCTATTTAGTGTCAGGATTTTCGAAAACAGTTTATTTTCTGTTAACTAATGCTTAAGCAAATTGAATTGTTTTGCATACGGTAGAATTTGAAACACTTGCGCCGAATTCTCACTGTACTCCCCATCAATAGCGCTGCATTCCATCTTTAAATATTGTTTTTCCAAGGCGAAATCGAGCAACAGATTCAAGAGCAGAACGATATCAACCGATCAGTGCGTAACATGCGTAACGCGATGATCAAGCTGAACACTCTGCTGAACCGAGAGAAGGGCGTGCAGGAAAACCTGGAGCAGGGTAATATTCTCACTGAGAATGAATTCGTGCAAGAATTGAAGGTACGGAGTAGCATCACGTTCTAAGTATCCACTAGGACAGTGGTGCCCAACCGTTTTTGTCCCAAGGTCTACTTTTCAGGCAGCCACCCTCCCGAGATCTACCAGTTTAATGTCAACGAATACTCATTCACATCGTTTCCAGCCTGCAGTAGCTAACTTCACAACACCTTCTTGCCGTTGCAAAACCACCCAGACCTCACATGTCACATCACAAACCTTTCCTTTCTTAAACACATACACACACACATAAATCTGTTTGATAATCAATCACCTTGATATGAACCAAACAGAAAATAAAACAGATATAAAAATGGTGAATCTCTGAGTTTGAGAAATTGAGATGGCCTCCAACCTTAGTGGGAGACCATGGCACTGGTAGAAGGACGATAGCTTCTTGTAGTCGGAAGTGTAGCAGCTAGATGCAAGGCGTAGGGAACCTACAAGGTGGTTATCAGTCATCGTTGATCTGTACTTGGACTTGATGATTTTCATGTGCGAGAAAGCAGATTCGCACAGATATGTTGCACATCCTCTGAAATTGGGATACTTCTCCGCCACCAGTATTTCCCAGAGCACTGTATGCTCTCTAGTATGAGCGGATATTTATCTGGCTTTGATCTCAATGTCATTTTACAATGTCAGAATCACGTCCTCAAGAGCGGAGCTTTCCGAGTCGAAAAGAGGCTTAACTTTGGTGGCAATGTCACCAGCACCAATTGAAGAGCAGCAGTTTTGTCTCGTTAACAAGTCCCACATCAAAAGCATTAAAAATATCCTCAATCTAATTCAGTGTCTTTGTAATGGCAAAATGGTGAGTAGCTCTTCCTTGGCGCTCATGTCTTTAAAACCCATCCCGATGAAAACGCACAATTGTTCCACATCCACCATATCAGTCATCTCGTCAATTGAAGGGGAAAGCACTCACACGTGTCAATATCCTTCCTCAGTTGCTCCTCCACATACATAGCTATTCCCTCGCATTGCCTTGTAGAAGGGAGAGTTGCACTTCTTTATGGCTTTCACGATATATGTTTTATTGTTGAAGTTTTCAAAAAGACTATTTGCTGCGTCGAGAAAGGCTTTCTTCAAAATATCGCCATCTTCGAATTGCTGATTGTGTTTACCAAGGACGTGACAGACGCGATAGGAAGCAATAGTTGCAGCCTTAACCTGGGTTCTGGGGTTTGGTGAAGATTGACTGCCGTAGCCGTGCTGCCAGGGACGTAACAAGGTTAGATGGTTCCCGGGGCAAGAAGCAAGTTTGGCGCCCCTGTGTTCGAACCTGAGGTCTTTCGGAAGCAAATGTACTGCATTGAAGAAAGTACTTGTGATATTGTTGGAACTTTTCGGCACCCCCGCAGTGATACGGCACCCGGGGAATTGTGCCCCCCTTGCCCCCTTCGTCACCCCCCTTCGTGCCGCAAGCTGTGGTTTCAAATTTCGAATTTTTGTGGCATATAAAGGCGTTTTGGCATGGAAATCCCTGTCGTAGCTCTCGTGTCATGTTTTAAAATGCCCTTCCAAATTCCCTTTCTTTGTTGCAGATCAAACAAACAGGTTTTGAATGAGCATAAACAAAAAGTGATCTTCCTTCCATTTGGGTTGGATATGGCAGGTCTTGGCTCGTTTCGTCTCAGCTATGTTGACGTTCAAGATAAGCAAACGCTCTGATCGCTAGCTGCTAGTCTGGATGCAATACAAATTTTTCAGGACGCGCACAGTTTAAAGCTCAAAAGCGCTCAGTTGTATCAAGGTAGTTGCCTTCTATGTTGCCTAATGCACAAATAGTCAGAAACAGTTCTTACGAAAATACAGCTTATCGTTAGTTAACAACATACTCAAACATGTGAAAAAAACACACAAAAATCATTGTTGGTTTGCCTGAGCACGGCGCACGCTAGCATCTGTAACCAGGGATGTAGTGCTAACAAAAAAGGTGTAGCAACGCACCCAGAAAACTAGCCATTTTAAAACAACTTCAAACTATTTTTGAAGCAAAACTTGAAAAATGTGTGGGAACACCATTCCCACGCGCTCCCGCCCCACTACACCCTTGTCTGTAACCATGTGCGTCAAGTTTTCTGCGAAACGCCACTCTCCAATCAACACATTAAATTGAGAACATGCGCTCACATAGGCTACACACGCAGTTCTAACATGTGATGGTCTTGATGCTCACTAATGTAACACCTAACATACACTAAACTAACAGCTTTACCTTGTCTCAGTAACCAACACTTTACTTTATCCCGCCATCACGACACGTGGCTGACAACTGCAGGAGACCTCCATTATTAGGGGTTATTGGAAAATCACAATGCCAGGTGTTGGAATAGCGAGGAAAGTTTTACAATCCCTATAAGGCAAATATTAATTAGAAGTCTCTGTAGAAAAATTTTTTATTTTTTTCCAAACGCCCTCGCGGTCGACTTGGAATTCGTCGGCGGTCTACCTGTAGACCGCGATCGACTGGTCGGGCACCACTACACTAGAAAGTACGCATATACACCAGGTTTTGTTAATGTTTCACTTCACTAATGTTCTTTACATTTTTATTGTATGATA
>JGI24158J21664_10007694_pt1 | contig 14326 bp, 8 predicted proteins | sample Ectturendosymbi3_FD_21664 | JGI IMG/M metagenome (IMG submission 21664) | reverse complement strand
AGTTTGATGTGAGAGAGTGGCTTGTACATTGTTTCCAGCAATGAGCAGATTAGTCAGACTGAGAGAGTGTCACTTTACATTGTTGATTCTCAGCAAACAGCAGATCTCTCAAGGTGAGAGAGGGCTATTCTGCATCGTTGATTCCCAGCAAATGGGAGTTTTCTAAAGAATATGTGCAGACCATAAAGCGTCTGCTACAATTGGCTTGCAATAGGTGCAAACCAGAGATTTGGAACTGTAGTTCAGCACCGAGCGAAGGTGCCTCAGAGCTAGTTTGCTGCACCACAAAGTAATGCTATACTGGCCTTTGCATGTCGTTGTCATCCTTCAGTGAGGCATGACGTAGTATACCGAGATATTTGACGTGTTCGGCAAACTTAACACGTACACCATTCAGAGAAAGGTCTGATGTTTCAGATTGAGTATACAGAGTTGGTACAAGAAAAGCGGAAGTGCTAAAGAGCCTTGTAATGAAAATCATGGCCAACGAAAGCAATATAAACGACACATTCCAGACGTTGCAGCAAGATCACTGCAGTTCAGTTTGCAATGCACTGATGATGATAACAGCAGTTGTCGAAACGTCTGCAATATGTCGTTTATATCGTTTTCATTGGCCGTGATTTTTATTATAAGATTATACTGTGCTTTTTAGGAGGAAAACTGCACCGACTGTTTTATACTATTAACTATTTTAGTTTTCAGCAGCATAATAGCAACGAGTATTCAGAAGGCATTGAACACTACTGATGCTGGGACCAAACCCACGTACATCTGTAACAGACAGCAGGTTAGAACTACATACCACTATATTTCCAACAGAGCATCCCGCGCAGTCTGAGCTTACTGTAGCTGTGCTGCGAGACTGGCCTTATGAAATATGTACAGAACGCTCAGCTTATAAATACAGTATTCAGGGTTATCCCGTTTTTTTTTACTAAAACAAAAAATATTCTCCATGTACAGCATGCGTGATTTAGAAATGTTAAGGAAAAAATCAGGCATCTAAAATGTTGAAATCTGAAAGAAGTTATTCTAGAATTTAAATCGTCAAAGACACCGCTGTGACAAGCTGCACGTAGAGCCTAAAATTCTGTACCATTTTAAAAGATTTCAGATGAAATGCGCCTTTGGGATACCAAATACCGGAAACTAAAGCATAAAGTAGTGAGCAATTTTTACAGGAAAAACGGATTTCGACACGTGAAATTGAAATGAGGCAATGATCCTTAGCTGCGAAGTATATGTTGCCCAAAGCATGGGAGCTGCTATTTGTGCTTGAGGACTCAAACTGAAAGGCAGTGGCGCGACTAGAGATTTGAACTAAGGGGGACACCTAGCTGAAAGTGGCCCACTGGCCAATGTAGGGGCCCACAAACCAACACCGAAAAAATTTCATAAATGATGGTGAATCCGGATGTGTATGGCTACACTAAAACCAAAAACGCAGAAAAAACATACACCGGTAAATACCCCAAAAACACAAAAAAACACAACCTACTAAAAACCAAAAGAATGTTAAAACCGAAACATAAGTCAAGTGGGGGCCCTTGCCAAGTGGAGCGATTTGCCTCTCTGCCGTCCAGTGCGTTACGCCACTGCTGAAAGGCCAACCTCCGTGGAAGGGTTTAATTGAATCGCTTGACTTGTTTTTGTCAAAACATTTGTCCGCAACAGCAAAAAGCTTCATGTGAATGATCAGATTTCACCAATGTTGGTTGTCGACGGAAACAGAGGGATCCACCTATACGCTTGAACAGGTCACACAACAGTGCGGTTCTAAGGCAAACGGTTTATTCGTGAATACATTGAAAAAACAAGAAATGAAGACGCTCATATTTTATAGGCGGTCTTCGACTTTCAACAGGATTGCATGATAACCCTACCTGTACAAGAGATTAAGGTAGAAATGTTCTCGTTTCCAAATACAATGCAAAGTGACTGTGATATTAAAACGTTGTGTAAGTTTTCAATGATTGAAGGATGTGAGTTTACTGCCATCAAAATGGTATTTCAAGGTTCAGCGACGTAGGCTATTTTAACGGATGCACAAAATTAAGCAGAAACAACCAAGCAAGTCACTACTGTTTCTAAACTCACTTGATGCTGTTCGATAGCATTGAAAAAGTCCAAGCTCTGAGTCTTAATAATTGCACAAGGTAGGAGACAAATGTGGCGGAGGGAAGAACATATACCTTATACGGTAAGTGATCACGAGTGAATCAAGTAGCAAAACATACTTATAGAAACCTTATATTGGTTATTAACTGAAAGTGAACATACTGCCACTACTGCACTGTGATCTACTAACATTGCTCACCTAGGTGAAATCAATCCTCCCTGGCGCAGCATGTACAATACTTGGTTCAGTGCGGTCAGTGAAAATTGCTATGTGGGATTCGTTCGGAAATATGCTGATAACTAGGGCAAGGTTTTGCAACTTTAGTTTACAGCCTCCGACAGCTTACTAAATACTCAGAATTTATGTGGTAGGCTACGATGTTTTAAGCTGGTTCCAGGTATTTTATATTGCAACTTTTGATTTTTTACATGCAACTTTTACCAAGTATTGCCAAGTAACTTTTACCAAGTAAAACATGTTTTAAAACTGTTTCAGCATAGTTCTGTTCTCTGTGATGACCGATTTGAACTGAATAGAGACCTGAAAGCAATTATAGAAACGACCCAGCCTCACAGCAGTCCGGAACTGTATGCCAAATGGTTAAATTGCCAAGCAACTTCATGCACTGTGGAGCGAATTTCTAGCATGCTACGCAGACTGTTGGCAAAAGATCGCAATTTCTTCTCATACTGTATATTGTTTGGAAATATTTAGAAATACGTGTAAATAAATCTCTTGAGTAAATCACTGTCGTTAAAATGCTTTTGCATAAATCCAACTTTTCACTGCAACGTTTGTTAAAGGCAAATGTGAATTTTTCACGATTTTATTGCAACAAAAACTTGTCCTACTGATAACTTATCCGACTTTCAACATTTGTAGTTTTAACGGCACACGTAGCCCACATAAAAAACTGAAGATAACCCGCCAAAACTTAAAAAGCAGTTTAAATCACGCAGGCCACTGATACTTACATTATGCAGAGTATCTATACTTCAAATTATAGTAGGCCTATATGGTTCCTGAAAACTTAAGACGTTGCATTCTCTGAGATGCTAAAACACATGTAAACTGTGCTAAATAACACGAAATTGAAAATGTGCAGCCTAAAACTTGTTCAGTGCATTCGCAAGTTTTGACAAAGCCACTTGCACTTTATATATTTTGTGGTTTATACCCAGCACAAAATATTTTTTCCTAGTGTTTATAGACCACAATCTTCTCTCAACCTTCCATCTAGCATACCATACCGTTACACTGTCTGCGTTCTTTGCGACTTGATACTGTGGGCACTCAAGCAAGGCCTACTCAAGCGCTTGTGGAATCAGCGAAGGTTACTGTGAACGAACAGGAACACACGTCGCATGGTTGAATGCTGAACAAAACACGTGAGTTATGTCGATTGTAAGTTGTGTTCAGTGGTGTATGAACGGAGAGGCGAGCGAGGCACTTGGCTCGGGCCTCCTCTTTTAGAGGCCCCCTACAGGCAGGTAGTGGCGTAGCCAGCCCAAAAATTTGGTGGGGGCCAAAAAATTTGGGGTGGTAAAATGCTTGATTTTAGGCGAATAACACTATTTTGTTTAGAAAAACGCTTCTCAAAGCACAAAATGACTATATATTCTAAACATTTGGGAGGGCATGGCCCCTTTTGCCCCCCTGGTTACGCCTATGCAGGCAGGGGCGTAACGAGGGGGGAATGGGCTACGCAACTCCCCGGGCGCCGAATGTTACCGTGGGGTGGGTGGCGAAAAGTCCCAAAAATAATGTCACAAGTACTTTTTTAATACTGTTCATTTGCTTCCGAAAGACCTTAGGTCGACCAATGAGGGCACCAAACTTGTTTCTTGCCTCGGATGCCATCTAACCTCGTTACGCCCCTGCCTCCATGTGATACGCGCGTAAATTTTCCTCAGTTTTGGTGGAAAACTTGTTATCTATTATTATTATCCATTCATATAATATATTCCGAAGCAGATCATAAGTTAAGTACTCTGTTTTCAAAGGGGCCCCAACAGCAACTGTAATGTATAAGTGCTCTGCTTTCAAAGGGGCCCCCGAAAGCAAAGTGCTTTCAACAGGGACACTACAGCAACTGTAATGTGTAAGTGTTCTGCTTTCAAGTGGTCACCCAACAGCGACTGCAATGTGTAAGTACTCTGCTTTCAAAGCGCCCCCACCACTATGATGTCGTCATCAGAGGGCTCTCTTTCCAGCTTTGTCTTGGTCCCCTCAAACCCAAGTCCACAACTGGCAATGCTAGGTCTGAGAGTTGCGATGTGTAAGAGTATGAACGCTTGAAAACTTGATTTTTGAAACGCATATTTTGAATGAACAGGCTGTTCTTGACGTGCTGAGAAAATGCGTAAATAACCGCAAGGTGTTAACCCTGCAATGTGTCTATCTGATCTTCTCTAAAAAGGAAGATCTGGATATAGTTAGATTTTGGCAAACGTTCTGTTTTCTTTCACAATGTGGCACTTTTTTATTTGTACAAATATTTTTATCTTATTCAGGCAAATGTATTTTTTATTTGAGGTTGTTATCAATTGCGATAATGCCACCACTTCACATATATATCAGAATGCTTGCTCACCAAAGGAACAGCAGTATGTATTTTTTACAATATTAACATACGAGGAACATGTCCCACGCCCATATACTACATTTTTAGAAACGTGACCATCTAGCTATAGGCGCATAAGATGCGTGCCGAAAATTTGAGGCTAAATTGGTATCGATGTACACAAAAACACTGCGCCAAGGAACAAGAATGGATGGAGAATTACAGCATAGCCAAAAAATGCTATATCATGGTCAACAAGAGTAGTATGAAATATGACGTTATGGAGTCACGCCAAATTTTTGTAAAACTAGATGGAAACTTTTTGGCCAATAAATTATCTGATTTTAAAAAATATATCTTAAAAGACAATTTCACAATTGTTTTGCTTTGGTCTGTTGAACAGCAGCCTTCACTGACCTGTTTCAAATGATGTCTCATAAAAGTAACAAAGTTTGTGAAAATGAAAAGAGAATAGATGAAAGTCACAGTTGGCAGTATATTTCGAACACGACGTAATTTGTGGGAAATCGAAAAATTAGATGCATTCACAGAAACAATCAGAATTCACTGATCTGTGGCAACTGCTGAAAATTTTCGAACACTGCGAAGCAATTTTTCAAACAATTTCAATCAAGCATGAAGTTGCGAGGACAGCACCAGGATGTTTTTTACTGAAATCCATTCAAGCATGAATGACGCAAAGCTCGATGCACGTTAAAATTAATGTGGGTACGGCTGATGATTTAGCAGTATAAATAGAATGGTTTAACACAAGGTGTTAACATCACTTACCATCTGATTGACTTGTTCATTACTAAAACGTTATGATTTGTTACATTACCAATTCGTACTATCTGCACTATGCAAACGCCGAATGCCACTGTAGTCAAACCCCAGAGGGAAGAACAGCAACAAAACTATTTTGCGTATACTGGTTCCCTGGCAGTCCAAAAATGCAAGAAAACAGAAAACGCTAGAAGCAGAAAGTCAGTTCCATGACTCTGTGTTTGCAAAAACATTGAAACAAGTCTTAGTGCCCTTAGTTTGCAAAAATTCAATAAAAGATACTAGATTTCCAATTACAGTGTGAAAACATTTTACAGAACAAACGGAGCGTTTTGCACGCGGCGAAATAATGCAAACGCTGCCGGGCAAGACGTGCAGAAGGCTCACGCCTTTGGACTAAAGTCAAAATAGATTTTATGTGCACGATTTCAATTTTTATCATAATAATCAACCGCATTGTCTGCAGATGTTTTTTGAGTCTTTCTGCGACTTATCCACAGTACTCAAGGCTATCACTTCTTTCACAGCGGCTGCTCAATGGAGCGTTACGTAATGAAAAAAGCAACGTCATCACAGCATTATCTGTGAAGTGACAGCAAAAGGGAAAATTCAGGTGTTTTCTTGTAATGTGGAAATACCGGGCTAACACGGGTGGTCACAAGGAACCTAAGATAGCACAATACTAGTACTTTTAAGCAACGTAGTAGCAAAGATGGTCCAATGAAAATGGTTTACGAAAGTCAAAGCCAAATTATTTCACCTTACAAGCGAATGCAGATTGCTGTTGACTGATTTTCGTCAAACTCTCTTTGACTGTTCACAGAACGTAAAAAAATTATTTCACAAACATAATATGCGCAGTAGCGTTGAAGCACACGCTCCCTGGCTTTCGCCAAAATGTCAGTGTCATGTGGTACAAGTTAGTGATTTCAATTGACTTATTCGAATAATTTTTTCAACAAAAATATTGTTTGCTCTCTCTCCCTAAGTAAAAATTCAAATGACAAATTAGGTTCTACCGAGAAAATATTAAATGCAAGATAACGAAAAAGTTTTTTGAAGTGTATCACCATTATTAAACTGAACTTGTTTAGTTTGTGCCGAAGCAAAATCAAAGAGAATATCTTCATAAACAAGCTTTTCAACGCAGTCCCTTTCTATAGAAAGCCGATGAACAATGATACAGCAGATATTACTTAAAGTACAACGCAAATAAAGTTTTGCCATTGTGAACTTGGAGAAACTCTTCACGCCACCTACAGTTGACACACCAATGATAAAATGAAATAAAAAACACAAACAAAAATACAGAGTAGAGTCAAGTAGACAACATTTTTTAACTATTTTAACGCACGGATGATAGCAACGAATGTCATCAATTATAGGAATTTGTGTCAAACCTACTTGGTCAATTGCGCATTTTCGTTTTTGTTACACTATAGTTTAAAGCCTAAGCATACTTGATTGCAGGCAATACGTCAGCTGTTCTATTAAATATCTAACAGTTTTGGTCAATCACACATCAAATATTTGGTCAACCACAAACCAAATGTGGCCAAATATATCGCACACCTGAATACTACGCGATACACAGCAATCTACGAATTTTGTCCTGATTCATGTTCACAACACAACGAATTTTCTCCTAATTCAGGTTCGTAGCGTCAAGCGCCTGTAGCTGCGCTGTCACAGAGAGAAGCAAACTTCTGGGCATACACAAACATAGGCGTAGTCAGGGGAGCAATGGAGCTATGGAATCCCCAAAATGTCTACCACATCCTGTCGTTTTGTGCTTCGAGAGGTGGTATCCACCAAATACTGTTGCTTACGTAAAAGTCAAAAATACTTGGTTCCTACCAAATTAATACAGCTAGTAGTTTATTGCTAGCAGAGAACATTACACCATCAGCAGGTAAAGCTAATCTTCAGCTATAATGAGGCATGTCAGTTTCCTGGCTTGCTTTTAGGAACTTGGTATTTTTGTGACTTTTAATGCATTGTTTCTAGAATATGTTTCCATGAAAATATAATTCTTCCGCGTGAACTCTCTGATAAACAAGCTCCAAGTAGCAAGAGAAAATATTTCAGCTCAAAATATTTCAATCTCTTTTAAATTAACTGGTGTGACTTTACCGGTAACATTGCTGGAAATACAAAAGCATGTCTTACAAACACATTGCCTCATAACTTATGGGCCGCCAACAATTGACTACACATATCATGTGACATGTTAAACTCAAATCAGCGTTGTCGAGCACTGTGACGTCGTAACGGCATAGGCTTTTTTCCCTCAGTTGGCGAGAAGAGAATTCTGCAGTGTAGCAGATCACGCGTTTTTTGAATAACAATAGGCTACAGCGAATTGATGCTCTGTTTATCAGCAAGTTTCGCTTCTGTATACATTGAGTTTGTTTGGAGTCTAAATGAATTCATTACAAGCTTTCGCAATTCACAATGAATGTGATTGAACTTCTGCCCTCTTTTCGATCATATAAGCTACATTTTGCCTCCCTTAGGGCCTAGAGGAAGCCGCACATAGCTCGAAACAAAAACTATTTGACCTCTACGTCACTGCACATGCGCAGTGACTCTTGGCAATAAAACCTACGTTAAAAGTTGAATGGGATGAAAGGAATTTGTAATTCTATAACAACGTTAGTTTGTTTTTTTATAGGAGGTTAATGTTTTTTGAGGCATTATACGATTTCCGAATTCATCCATTTCTATACGTTTAAGCTGCACGAACGAGTACTTTATAAATGAAGTGACTACGAGCAAGGTACGTTTTGCTAACTCAAGTAAGTTTCTGCATGTGTGTAGCAAAGAGCAAGAATCGCGGATTTTTGTTACATCACAATGCATCGCTTATCTTTTTCCACCACGGTTTCCTCTCTTCCTCTTCTATTTGCCACCACTTTTCCTTCCACACTCTACTTTCCTTTAGCGCCTCCTTTGCAGCTTCGTCATCATCGACCAGTTTTGCGCTTCGAGCGATGCGTTCAAGAACCTGACTCATCCACCAGCTCTTATCTTTCTCACTCACTGATGTCATTTCCAACATTTGATTTTTGACGTCATGCATGAGTGGGATCACGTGACACTTCACAACCTCCTTCATCGCGACGTCTCGTCCAATCATCTTCAAGCTGGCTCCGAGAATTCCTGCCGATCCATGACCATCCCACCCAACACCAACGCAATACCTCATTCCCCACAAATCTTCTTTCGTATAAAGAAAAGCTGCTGCGAAATAAACAGGGATGGATTCTTCGTAACGACCAGCGTTCAGCAGCTCAGTAGCAAATCTTCTCAGCTCATCTCCTGTTGTGCTGATCTCATTTGTGATNAAAGAATGTATTACTTTGTTCGTTTTCTCTGCTTCGTCAAATTTCCTGGTTGCTAAGAAATTTTTATATTCTTGCAACAAACTTGGTATTTCGCACAACTTTCCTGGTGGAGTCGAATCAGCTGCAAAATGACAAAAAAAAGTAAGCTGTGTCATAGGCATATGATATGCGAATACTGCTCCGGTAAAATTAGGTGTTAAATAAGTTGTTTAATTTTTTGAGTTTTTAAAACAAATCGAGTTTAATCCATTTTTGTTAGAGATGTGGAAGGCGTCACCTACAAGAAAGTTTCTCAATAATTTCAAAATAATATAGCATTTTGCTAATTATCTCCCCTTCAGAAAAAAAATTCAGCTCTGCTGTTGAGTCTGGAGTTCTTGAATCCACTGTGCAAATTTGCCAGAAATGATCTTTTTGTTTCATTCATTGTTGATTTTTCGACGGTCCTGTTGCTTTGAGTCATATATATTATGGTTTGCTCTGCGCAATGGGCAGCTACTTTATGCCAAATACCGATTTTCTGTTGCTTATAACTCGGTCAGTGCTTAAAGTTGCTCAAAATATTTAGTGAAATTTTCTGGCAGGATTATCATTGGTTTCTTCAATACATTAAAAGAAAAATCCCCGTTTTGACAATTTTTGTTAAATGTGAAGAGTATACCATCTCGTGAATCGACGGCATTCATGTTTAACGGCCACATTAACAAAACTATTTGAACGGTTAGCTCTACTGTAATACACATTTAGAAATATACTGCTGAATCCCTTTAACTCCAGAGATTTGGCACAAACAGGGACGTAACGAGGGGGGCAAGGGGGGTATAATTCCCAGGGTGCCCAGCCACTGTTGGTGCTGTGAATCAGCACGGGAGGCACCGAATGGCTGCGGGGGCGCCGAAAAGTCCCAGCAATGTCGCAAATACTTTCTTCAATACAGTGCAAAATGCTTCCGAAAGACCTCAGGTTCGAACATGGGGCGCCAAACTTGCTTCTTGACCCGGGCGCCATTTAACCTCATTACGCCCCTGGCCATGAAATATGATGACTTGCAGTAATTTAGTTTTATCCTGTTTCTCAGGGCATCACCAAAGGTCTCTTTCAGGGCATCAGTCGTACGTAATTCCGTCCGTATTTCGAAAGAGTCGATAAGGTTTGTTGGAAATTAAAAATTGGTATGTGGTACTGCGTTTTTCATGAAAACTTCTGTACTGCCGGTGTCATCGAGCTTTGATTCAATTCATTTCGGAATCAGTTTTTAAGCGCTGCAGAGGAATGTGCCACAGTTAATAGTTCGTTCATTTGTTACTTTCTGGTTTATACAAATGATTACGCATTAGCTAGTTCATTGTGCCTGTTCATTTAAGCTTATTCCCTAGTTCATTATACGCTCACTCGGCGCATACGAGTAAATAGACTTATCTCATTTTCGCGGGAAACCTTGGTGGTAAGAAAAAGTCACTTTACTTGTGCTACTATTTAGAATTGAGCTTGGAATTAGTCAAACAACCAAAAATGTACTTAACAAACGAGAGAACTAACGGTCATTGTTGGCAGCACATGCAGACATCCAAAATCTTCAAAGGTGTTTATAGACCGTCAAATGCATTTCCGAAGGGCATCGGTTGCGTGTAGACAGCGTTTATTCTGACTGAAAGCATTACACTGCGGTACATAACAGTCACGTCGTATAGTCAAGTGATCGTCAAAAAGAATTTACAAAATTCGTTATGCTGGCTGCGCTGACGCAGCTTTTGATTTTTGTGATAAAGCCATTGTACTGGATAGTGGTGGTGAATGTTTGATATAATATAGAAAGAGCATATTATTACTGGAATGTCGGCAGATGCGACTGCGCTTTTTGTCTTTGTGACGGGTTGTTTGAAAGTCAAGACAATCCTGTATTTCATAAATTGCCAGCGTTTAACGCTCAAAAACCGCCACACTTATGTTAGAAGATTATTTCCCATCACCAGCGTTCTAGCTTCCACATGGAGTTAAACAGGGGCAGTTTAACCTGGCAAGATTAAAAAATTCACTGGTGAAAAATCTGTTTGTCTTCTTGATTTTATTCTTAGAAAATAGCTTTTTGCTAACAGAAATGTGGAAAGAAGATATTTTAACAGCTATTCAAGAAACAGTTTGAAAAATGTATAAATAAATTCAACCAAGCCAGGAAGGCAAACTCTCAAAAGCTATTTTGATGTAATGTTTGCCACAAGGTTTCCACAACAGACATCAACATTAGTTTTTACTCATGCAGACTGAACTCGGCATTAATGACATTGTTTGCGGAAATGAAATCGATGGTATAATGTCATAAGAAAGCTTGGAAAGGAAGCGGACAGAAATGAATATACATGCATAAGTTTTTACAGCAATACTGCATGCAACCGGAAAACTGATGAGCAGATAGTGAAGACCGACTCTGGCTAAAAACTGATTTTCTGTCTTTGCAATTTCCAGATGGGCAAATTCGCAAGAATTTCCAAGTTTTTGAAAAAAAAACATAAATTCAAATTTGAACCAACCATCCCACGCACAAACCCTGAACTCGCTTACTTCCATTTGTATCTGACAAATACACAAAATCAATTTCACAATCTTTCCAGAATCAATTCCATCTTCTTTCCAAAATCAATTTCACATATTTCCCAAAATCATTGGAAATTCTTGCGAATTTGCCCCCCCCCAACTATCACAAAAACAGCAAATCAGTTTTTAGCCCGAATTCGATCTTTCTATCTACTCCATTCTTTCTCATTTTAGTCACATTCGTTCTCATTTATTCTCAGAGAAGCAAAACAACCTAAAAAATTATTCTCCCACAATCACCAGGTTCTGTGAGAAAGCCTGTCACACAAAGCTAAACTCTCTTTCGATAAACTCAGCCATATTTTTTCTATGAGATAGTTTTGTCACCAGCTTTTGAAAGTTCCCGTCAGAGACTCTGTTTAAGCTTTCGTCAATGTTTTCACCAGAGACCCCATCTCCCGTCTGAACCCCCTGCGAAAAATCTCGGCTTCAGGTGAAAAAACATTTTAATCTTTCCAGGTTTGGGGTGTTTAACAACAAATTTTGCTGTTCTTGAATTAAACACAACACTCTTCGGTTTTCCGCACATTTGCTGAATCAACGCTTTGCCGCTTTCACCGAGAATCTCATGCTTATTGTCAGTTGAAAAGCCATGTTTGTAAAATGGAGTCATGACAGAATCTGCTTGATTTGAATGGTACATCTCCAATGCGTGACCTAATTCATGTGTTGCCACAGAAAATAAATTATATTTCCCATCACCAGGCTGCATTTTCTGATGAGTGAAACATTCATTGTCAAAGTGAATATTTCCACAAATTTGTCCAGCACCTGGATAAACTGCATNCGCAAGCGTCCCACCACGCTTCCCGAAACCAGTTATTGCATCTTTAAAAATTATGTCAATGCATCATCATAAGCAAATCTTTGCTTTCANTTTGTTGCTTTAAAGTGTTTAAACAAATGCAATCGACAACTGAAGGCTGTAAATTACAAAGATTGTATTCCATTTGGTTGCCTACGCTTCTAATACTCTGCTTTACTCGTCTTTTATCGCAGGTTACCTTTCGTGCTATTTCCTTCGTCCACTTTTTTCCATTGTTGATTGAGNCAAGCATTGTTGTAATTCGGAATGATCAGTTTGTCAACATTNTTGATACCCTGCAGATAATCAAACAAACCGTAGAGTAGAAAAAGACATAAAAAGAGTTGTTCCTTCGCTAAAATTGTATTGCAAACTTTTCTTAACTGTTTTGACGTTTTGTCTTAATGTTTTTGTAAATATAATTACATTTCAGCTGCTACTTTGCAGAAAAAACATATAGATTGAGAATACGTAAGCCTGACCAAAAATGTAAAGCTGACGGCACGTGTCGTCAGTTTAAAATTTAAAGCCTCAAAATCAAAACTTGTAAACAAAATTTATAAAGGTTTTCACTTTTAAGATTCTTGATTCTATGATGTCGTTTAAAGCTTATCATGCGCTCGGAGGTAGAATGAAGAAGCTATTAAAAAAACTATGCATAGTACAACTGTACCAGTTGCATGTGCATATTTTGGAATCCGTGTTGGACAAGAGGTTTGATGACTCTACGGCTTGCAAGCAGAACAGCCGTATGCATAGAAACTGTGAAATTTAACAAGCTTTTCGACGACATTAAACAACATGTAGGCTATGGAGACAAACAGTTCTATAGAAGAGGTTCGTGACGTTGGGGGTTTAGCAAAAGGTTGTGAAAACGCGTTCATTAGGAACTCACAAGGATAACTATCTTTAAATTTAAAACATACTCGGGATTTGGTGTTTACGTTGGCCCTCAGTCAAAACTTTGAGATGTTCGCAACATTTTAAACATTAAAGGCTTCAGCCAAATGGCTGCACAAAGCGCAAACAGATGAAATGCAAAAGGTGTTTTTCGTGGAAACGTCCGTGGTTTCAAAACTGAGTTTTCGTCAGCGTCATTTTAGGTTTAATGGAAAAAATCTGACCGGGTGGTCCTCACTCTGTCGCGTCCATGGAAACGATTGTGTCGTAATTCGTAGTTTTTCTTAAAATTTAAAAAACTTAGGTTTCGAGCACCTACGAATTGAAGAATAATGTTTTTTTGCTAATTAACTAGGATTTCAAAAGCGCCTGCATCAAACGTATTCCAAATGAATTCTTCTCCAAGGATTTTTATCTGTGTTGATTGCTTTATATTGTATAACGTCTTAAAACTCCCACACGCAACGCAGTAGACGCACGTATACACGGTAGCAGCGGTGTGTTTTAATAAGACCCCCTCGAGGTGTTTCGCGCGTAAATTTTCCTCAGTTTTGGTGAAAAATTTATCCACTCACATTATATACTCCAAAGCGTCTTTTAAAGGGGCCTTCAACTGTATCTCTAATGTGCAAGAACTCTGCTTTCAAGGGGCACCCAATAGCAAGTGCAATGTGTAAGCAGCATACTCTGCTTTCAAATGGGCCTCCAACAGCAACTTTGATACGTAAGTACTCTGCTTTTGAAGGGGTCCACAACAGCAACTGTAATGTTTAAGTACTGCGCTTTCAAAGGGCCCACAACATCAGCTGTAAAGTATAAGTAGCCTACTCTGCTTTCAACGGGGTCCCAATAAAAGGCTACCTGTATTGTGTAAGCACTAGGGTTTTTAAGTTCCCGGTTTTTACGAAGGGAAACCGGGAAAAATCTTCACTCCATCCCGGGATCCCGGGAAAAAGTCGGGAAAACTAACATAATGTGCAAGTGACAATACAAGCGAAATCAAACAGGCAATAATGCATGCAAGTTTTTCATTCATTTTTTTGTAATAGCTTCGCAGAAAACTGAGTGCATTGACTGATTGGTCACTCAGCCGAGACCGAATTTTGGTGACAAACAAGCCCGCAGCGGAGAAAGCTCGTTCCGCCTCAACTGAGGTTGGTGGAATGTTCAGTTATGATTTGCTTGCTCAGTTATGCTTGTTATGATTACAA
>JGI24158J21664_10007693_pt1 | contig 14327 bp, 9 predicted proteins | sample Ectturendosymbi3_FD_21664 | JGI IMG/M metagenome (IMG submission 21664) | reverse complement strand
GCAGTTGAAAGCAATTTGATGTTCAGAAGCATAGTCACCTCAAATATTCGGAAGACATTGCAGTCCACTAATCCTAGGGCTGAACACACATGTATTATCAGAAAACATTAGATGATTTACAACCATATTTCCCATGGTGCATCCCACCCTAGCTGAACCCAGCTGGTCTAAGATATCATAAAGGTGAACAGCAAATAAATTTGGGCTTAAAACGCCCCCTTGCTTTACCCCATTGTTCACAATAAAAGGGTGAAAAGTTGGTGCCCCATTTTACTTGCATTATCTGTTGGTACCAACTCCAGGCCCATAACCAGGGGGGNAAATCCCCCCTAGAAAAAATTTTTCCCCCCTGAAAAAATGTGTTGGACATAGTTNAAAACTATTGGACATAGTTCAAAAGATTTAGGCCCCTCTCAGAAAACTCTTTGCCCCTCCTGNTATCCCAACCTTGTTATGGGCCTGANCAAAACTCAACAAAAGTCTTAATATACCCATAGGTACATTGCACTTAACAGAAGGTTGTAGTTCTGTTAAATGCTTTAGATCAGGGATGTGCAACAGGCGGCCCACGAACCACAACCCTGCTCGCCAAGCCATTTAGTGTGGCGCTTGCCAACACTGATTTTTTCCCATTCATGCATGAAAATCCTAATCCGACAGTTTATGTTAAAAAACTAAATTTTTCGTGTGGCCCAGGTAGATGTTTGTAGTTGGTTATATGGCCCACCGACAAAAAATGTTGCACACCCCTGCTTTAGATGCATCTAAGAATGCTGAAAACACTGGGGAAGTAAATCTATAGGTATTGATTTTGCCTTATAGTTTGTCAAAAATAGTTTAAGTTAAGATTAGTCTGATCTTCCTAATTAAAAAAGTGCTTCATCATTCGTGTGAAAATACGATTCTCAGAAGTAGTTATCTGTCATACCTGGTGTTGGTCAAAAGACTCTCTTGCTGCATCATGCACTTTTTGAATGAATAGTTCTGCTTGTAAGGCTGGGATGGGCATTGTTGAGTTAATTAAAAGTACAAGTATAAACTAAACTGATATTATCAGTATTCAGTAGTGGTAATAATATACCATAACTTTGTAAATTAACAGAATGTCAGTTGTTTTATATCAAAGCTTAATAACTTAATGATTTTGAGACAGTTTTGTTCAGGTATATTGATTTAAAAAAACAACTTGTGTTACAATTTGTAAAAAGCATCAGACATTCAAAGTAAAAAGATAAAATTTCTATGAAGATGCACATTGTTAAGCAAAAGCATATAAAATTATGTTTAAGCAAGACATCAAATCTGAAGTAAGACATTAAATGTCATGAGAAAATAGGTGGTTTGATGTTGGTGAACATTTATATTTCTGGGGATGTTATGCATAATTTATTAAATATTTGCTATAGGCAATGCAGAGTTGTTTAATAACAGACTGTGTATATTATTTTCGCAATGGCAGGGCATGATTTGGCATGCAATAGGCTGAAACAGCGGTTTCACTTGTAGCTGAGCACTGACAAAATGTGGCTCTGAGTTATGTTACTTCCAAGAGACTTCTGTCACATAACATTGCATCAAAAACTTCCAAAATTACAGGCCATAATTTGTGTGGTACTGAAGCTAGAGTAGACTACTGTCCGTTTCTTTATACTGATGTGTTTAAACTGTTCCTATGTGAAAATATTTGTTTTGTATTTCACTAACACATGTACCTGATGAATGTATTGCATAAAACAACCATGGTTCACTGACTTAGATAGAATATACTATCCCAGTTCTACTAGGCATATAGTGTGCATACTTGCATTAAAACTTTAGAATCTTACAAATGTAGTAAGTACCAGTGTTTTTCAGTCTAGAACAGAGGTGGGCAAACTACGGCCCGCGGGCCACATGCGGCCTGCAAGGGCATTTTGTGCGGCTCGCAGGGCAGTCACTCGTACATAGATAGTACGTATTTGGAGTCTATGTTAAAGTAATTTTATTGATTAGATTAGAATTATCAAGTTTTTTTCCACACGTTTCATTTGAAACTGCATTTTTACTCAACCGGAAGTAACCATTGTTACCTTCATTTTATGGTAGCTCATGTAAAACTTTTTTTAAGGTTTCAAAGCGATTATAGATGTAATATATATAATACGAGCATACGGCCCTCGGTAGCAATAAAATCTTCAATGTGGCCCTCCGTAGAAAATGTTTGCCCACCCTGGTGTAGAAAATGAAAAACAATTCCTTGTGCAGTGTTAAGTAAAAAAGACATATTTTTTATGACATAGAGATTTTTTGAATATTTTTAGAAAAAAGCATAAGTTAAAAAGTTTGTTTCATTCAGTATAATTTTATATCTGATAATTTAAATTAATTGCATCTTAACATTTCTTTGGTCTAACTTAAATTGGGTATCCAGCAAATAAAAAACTTCAGGTCCCATTTTAGTTTTCTTTTTACTTCATTGAAAATTTTGTGTGACACTTCCAATAAACAATAGTTTTAGTGAGTTTTGGAATACCTCATGGTATTCAGCAACCTCTTATAATACTACTAGCCCCATGCCAAGGTATGGTTATTAATATAGGTTTGTTGGCACTTTCAAATGCATGGGTTTGTAGTGCCATGACTTATTTTAAGAAACTACCAAGTTTGATCAAAGATGTAGTCAGGCCATTAGGTCCTTGGCTAGCATCTGGGTAGATTTCACACAAGTGTAGCCAGTAATATTCACCTTGATAACCTTTTTGGGGCATTTTGGTCATGGGGCCAAAACATCATAGCTGGTATCTATATATTTAGAAAAGTGGCTTAACATTCACAATTTTGCAAATATTAATGATGTTCAATGCAATGTCAAAGATGTTTTTCATGCACCAAGATAAATCCAAACTGCCTAAAACGTATGTTTCTGTTAAAAACTTGTTCTTACTGCTTATATTTCAGTGTAAATTACTTGCTAAAAGCTAAAATTTATATGAATTTATGCAGTGTGTTAATTGCCATTTTATTATAGCTGGATAAAAAAATTATGAAACATTTTAGGGCTGTTGTCATAAGTTTGTGAAAATGGAAGGGTGACTTTTTTCTTAACAATGTCAGGCTTTGCTTAAATTAATCTAACATATACAACGTTTTTGTGCAAATATGTTATTTGCTTATCTGACATAACTTTCATTTCTTGGCATTTGAATTCCAACCTGCACTAGTGTTTTGTCCAAATTTGCTGCATACCAGTAGTATTTTGTAGAACATTTGCTTTATCAAAAAAGTATGGCGGATGCTCGAGTCCATGATTTGGCCCAGGCCAAAGCAGCAAAACTGTTAAAAAAGCGAGCTGGAAGTGTGTCGTCTGCAATGAGTGGTGGAACTGAGCACCAATCAAGAAAACCTAGAGGATATCCACCGTAAGTTGATGTTATTATTGCTTGTGACAGCCATTTTCATTTTGTCAACCGTATAGGGACACATGAAATGTAACTTTTTAATTATATGATTAAACATGAATTACTTCATAATTATTTTTGCTTTGCACATTTGATAACATATAACGTCTTAATACTATAAGCTGAAATGCATGAACCTAGGTTGATATCACATTTTTGATAATGTGATACATGTCACGTGTTAAAATTATTTTGAAATGAACACCAGGTAAAACTCAATGGCAAATAGCATACTAGACCAGAGTTTTTTAAGGCGTTTTAGGGACCCGATTTAGGTCCCTAGAATTTCAATTTGGGTCCCTAAAATCAAAGAAAATTATCATCGGGTTCCTAAAATCAGAGAAAATCAGGTCCCTAGAATCAGAGAAACCAGGTCCCTACAGATCCATACCGGGTACCTAACATTTTCCTTAAAAAAACTTGTTATTAAACTGTTAAACAGCATTCCAGATAATGAAAGCACCACTAGCAATTGACATTTATGCCACCTAGCAGATGGCTTGCATGTCACATTAAATCATCATTCCTTTTTATTGAACATTTTTCCATGAAAATATCTGTGTTGAAATTTATCAGAGCATTGCATTCTGAAAGACTGCAGCTGTACTCATTGTTTCCACTCCTTACGGAATTTTCAATTTTAATTCTGCAGATCGATTTGGTGCGAGAAAATGTAAAGTTAACTTGTGGTTAAGTATGCAACTTGAATCTGAGTGGCTTGTGTGAACTTAGCTAGTAGGTTCATACTTGGCAGTTGGGTGGCATGTTAAAGAATATGCATGCAGATGCACCCTGGATGGTTGCATCTATGAACAACATGATCTTACAACAAGATAAGGCTTGTGACCAGTCTTTGCACACTATGAGTCATTGGTAAATGTTGCTGACTGTGTGATTTTATCTTCCATCTTTTCTGCTACAAAATGAAAAAAAAATTTCTCCTATAATAATGAAAGGACTTCACACAACTTGTTCAAATGTAGTTGACTATGGCAAAGTTGACTTGAAAAATTTATTGATGACTATTAATTATTTTGCTGTTTGAAAATAATAACTGCTGATAAACTTGAATCCAGAATTCGTCACAGATTTTTTGCATACATAACTGGGGCGGGTGCATACTTAAAATGTTAAGATTAAAACAAGATTATGACACAAAGCTTTTGCCAGCCATATTTTGCATTTGCTGCATTTATTGTGAATCAGCCCAACTACAGTATCTATGCATTGTCTGAGAACTAAACCTTTTTTATATTTAATAAGTGCAAGTTCATCAATGGTTTATGAAGCTTGCAAGACAAGCCTGTTCTTCATCCTAATTTTTTAGCCAGCTGTTGATGCTGAGTTTGCTCGATAGCATCTTATAGCTGCAGCAGTGAACTATTCTTATCCGTTTTATGCAATGATGATAGTAAATATAGTAATCATAGTGATAGATGGACTAAAAGATTCAATGTGTTTTGTTTTTATGTTGCAATAAGAACTTATAGGAGGGTGCATCAGGATCCTTCGACATTTTTCAAACAAGTTCCACTTAGTATTAAAGTGTTGCATTTATGTGAAAAATAAGACCTCTCAATTTTTTACGCAATTGATTGGTATTTAGGTGTGCAAGGGGATCACTCATACCTCCCGGTTCAAACTTAAGGAAGCTGTTGGAGACTTGATCATTTTCGACGGAACAGCTAAATTGTTCATCATTGTAACCAATCACGTTTAACAAATGTGAAACACTGTGAACAAGCTTTGTTGCTGTGGCTTGACATAACAGTATGATTCCAAGGCTGAGATGCCTTTTCAAAGTGATTTAGTATAAAACGCAGTAATCAAACCAATCTCAAACATAGCAGGCTCAAGCCAAACTACTTATTTCCCATCATGATACAAGCAAATTGTCATTACTACTACTTAGTTCTCAGCTTTGTTCAGTTTTCCATTGTGCAGAGGATCCATATATGACTGTTTTGATACAGCCCAATTGTTCTTTGCTTTCTATGTTGGTGAAGTGACCTGAAGAAGGTTTTATTAAACGTGTTCATTGAGGCCAGGGGGGGAGCAAGAAGCAAGATTGGCGCTCCCATGTCGAACCTAAGGTTATTCGGAAGCAAAGGTACTGTATTGAAAAAAGTACTTGTGACATTGTTGGGACTTTTCGGCGCCCACCGCAGTCATTCGGCACCCCCATAGTGATTCGGTGCGTGGAGAATTGTGCCCCCCATGCCCCCCTCGTCACGTCCCTGTTTGAGGCCGCAAAGCATCAAGCAACATAAAAAATTTGAAAAGCGCACGCAACGTCAAGAGAACAATAACTACTGAACTAACTGGAAGCGCAAAAAAAAATCAACGCCACATCACATACAATCAGCAAATGCGAAACAATTAACTGCGCAAAACCAAACCCACCCACTCGCACGCAGTACGACAGAAGTAGTGGTGTAACTGACGGGAGGGCAGGGGGCGAGCCGCCCCCCTGACAAGCTAAATCTAAAAACCGGCTCTGCCTTAGCTTACATTTTCATATTTAGTGCTCTTTTGGTTTTCAGTAGGTTGTTGTTTTTTTGCGTTTGTCGGGGTGCCTTTATGTTTTTAGCTAGTAGGCTATAGACATCCACATCCGGATTCACTATCATTTCTAAACTTTTTTCAATGTTGACCAGTGGCCCCCCTACGGCATGCGGTGGGCCCCCTTAAGCCAAGATTTGTCCCCCCTGACTCAAACCTGTAGTTACGCTGCTGGACACAAGAGAATCAAACAACTCCAAATAGGACATTCTCCCCCTTTGTATAAACTATAGTGGAACAGAACTCGACACAAGCAATAGCATATCTTAGTTATATGGGACGACCCTGTATCTATCGACGGGTTTGCACGCGCGTGTAGAGCGTCGCAACGAACATTTGTACCAGCACCAGTGTTCTATGACGTTTGAACAATGCTGCCATGTCCACCATTTCTTACAGGCGACTGAGTTTCGCTGTCGGATGACGAATTTTCTGTCAAAACGATATCTTCCCTTTCTTCATCATTTTATGTGGGCCTACAGCTGTCGTTGAGATGTCGGCAGTCGTTGCGGGGTGAGAGATCCCGAATTAAGACGGTTGTTTCTCTTCCGTTATCAAACAAACGTGCGCATAGCTGGGGTTGATTTCCAATAGTTCCTCTTCGTCAACCAAAGGGCTCATCTTTATTCCGAAAGTGACGTTTCACATAAATTTGGCCTGGTTTTATCCACAACGGAATGAGATCTGAAAGAGTTGAAAATTTCGTCCCTAGCATTGCAGCTGTCTTCTTTGTTGCATCTATGCTGCGATTTCCAAGACGTTTTTGACACACTTTAAAGTAATGGCCAACATCATCTTTAGCGGGACAATGTTACGGTAATTAAGTTGTTCAGCCGAGCCTGCTCGTGGTTTGCGTCTCATCAACCATGTCGTCCACGTCATTTTCCCGCTGAGCTTGATTCTCTGCCAACCTAGCGCTGCAAGAAATAATTCCTTGATTCGCCTCAGAATTCTTAAAGGCTAGTTCCATCGCCAGGGCCTCCAAGAGAAATCTTTTTAGGCGGAACAAAACCGATTTGAGACCCTAAGACTTGCACAATTATTTTGAAATAAATAAAAATTGAGACCAATTAATGTTCATCAAACTTCAACAAGAAGTGCTCGTTGATTGATCATATGAAACAATATGTTAAAACATACCAGTGTACAAGTAATATGACAATATTACCATTTTTAAACATGGTTTTTAAATCTTCGTAGTAAAATCTTATCAAGGAATAAATTAGAAAAAATTGCTGCAGTCTCAAAATGAATGGAGTCGATCGCGGTTGAATAAAACGCTGCTAGTGAAATGAGACTGAGCCCTCATTGAGTAACTATTTCCTTGGGATGAGCTTACTTTATAACAAACATGAAGGGACATAACGAAATATTTTGTCAACTGACTACTGCCTCTATTTTTGACCGTGAGCCACAATAAATAGCCATACTGGCCACAGGCCGGTGACCACTGCTTTAAAGCATTCTGTCGAAATACTGTAAGTGGTTGGTTTCTCCTGCATGGTTTCTAAATCTTCAGATTTCTGGGTATGTCCGCTAATTCTGAACTCATATTCGATCAGAGCCTGTATCTACTTGCGGCGCAAGTTTAACAATCAGAAAAATGCACAGCACACCTTCGCAGTGCACTATAAGCACTTGCGCAGGGGTGTAACGAGGGGGCTCAAGGGGGGAACAATTCCCCGGGCGCCAAGTCACTATGGGGGTGCCGAATAACTGTAGAGGGCGCCTAATGACTGCGGAGGGCATCGAAAATCCCAACAATGTCACAGGTACTTTCTTCAATGCAGTACATTTGCTTCCGGAAGACCTCAGGTTTGAACATGGGGCACCAAACTTGCTTATTTAATTTATTTGTTTGTGACCTGACACGAAGTCCATAGTATAAACACACACTCTGCAGAACGCAGGTCGATAAAAACAGACAAAACAGAACGTTTTTCAAGGCATTGGATCCGGCGGAATCACAGGGTTACAGACACTTTTTGCAACTGCGTTGAAGGTAGAACCACAGGGTTACAGACACATTGTTAACACTAATGTTCGCTAACACGTAACACTTGTTACAACACTACTGCGGAGTAAGGCGCCAATTCCTAAAACTGGTCGAGTTATTGTCCCGGGCCCCATCTAACCTCGCTACGCCCCTGCACTTGCTAATTTTTAACATCTTAGTTATCTTACACATATGCGCAACATTCGAGGGCTACTGTTATTGGATTAGATTTTATTGTGAGCTGCCATGTTTCCATTCAAATTTTACGTGAAGCATCTCTTAGTTTGAAAGTCTTGGTTGATTGGAGAAAGTTTTTTATAAAGATTTGTTTGAAAATGAAAGACGTAAAGAAAAATTCTGTTCATTGGACAAATTGGGCAGTAATCGTGAATGTCTTAAATTTGACAAAGTAGGCAAACATTCAAGTTCCACAAAACAAGCACCGCTAATAATTATAAATACTGTACATCATATCAAGAAAATGCACTGCCAGCAGTTCACATTAAAATACATCACACTACCTTACCAAGTCCTTTAGGCCAAATCAGTTTTATCACCGGGATTTATTTCGCTATATTTTCCGAGTTTGTTAGCAACAAACACTGAAATGTTCCTTCAGTNTCGGGACCCTCCGTAGCTGTCGGGCTCAGGAACAATGTTCCTTCTGGACCCCCCTCTCATAGGGCCTGTCCATCGCACAAGCTTTCCTAAACGCATCTTCAAAAATCAACGCGTTTTTTTCCAAAAGTTTCTGGCGTGTCACTTGTGATTTTAAACCAGTTATTAGGGCATCACGCATTAACTCCAACCATGTTGCCACACGGATACTGCTTGACATTCACTCTCTTGGCTTAATCATTTAAGACATACAACAAAGTTGTCTATAGACCCGCCGGTTTGTTGCTTGCAAGTCAGCAGCTCATGCCTGAATGCGATCGCGTTCCTCGGTTTCACGCAGGGTCGCAATCAGCTGATATTTTTGGGAGAGGCAAAATGATTGCAAGCTGTTTTACCTAATAACTAAAAAGGTTTTTGGCGCTTTCAAAATGTTTTTGAAATTTTAGGGGGGGAGAGAATTGCCCGGTTGCCCCTCCCCATGGTTGCGGACCTGGTTTCACGTAAAGTTCTTTAAGTGTTTCATTAGCGGAGTCGTAATTCTCTAAATCGGCGACATTGCCGTAAACCTGGGGGGACGCTAGGCTAGTAAAAGCCTTGACTTTGTTTGGCTCTAACCCAGCAGCAGATAAGGCGTACAAGTAACCCTCCAAAGTTTTTAGCCAGTGCTTAAACTCGTCGGCAGCTGTCTTGGAGCTAAGTTATGCGTCTGGGTGTTGTTGTTTTAACACCTTCTCCATTACAGTATGAAAAAGTTTACGAAATGGAAGTGACCTAATAAAGATTTTTATTAAAATTATTCGTTGAGGCCGCAAAGCATCAAGCGACATAGAAAAATGAAACAACGTACACAACGCCAAGAGAACAATAACCACTGAACCAAACTGGAAGCGCAAAGAAATCAACGCCACATCGCGAACAATCAACTGCGCGCAGCCACAAACCCACTCGCGTGTAGAACGACACATGGGAACCAATACAGTTTCATTCATACTCGCTTTTTGTACTCCTTTCGGAGTGTCGCGACTGGTCTGAGGTGCCCATCTCCGCTTGCTTGCTCCGTGAGCCCACGCGCTGCTTTCGCAGTGAATGCCGCATTGGCAGCGAGTCATTGGCAGCACCGCGCGTGAACTGTTTCCTTGCATGCTTCATTTAACGCCGAACGAGGCTGGACATTGCGACATTCACCATATTTAATTCTAGTTTTAGAAAACATAGTTTTCAAATAAACGGTTCGCAGGAAATTCTCACTTGGTAAATAACTTTCAGACAGCGACAAGTCTTCGATATGACGCGGCCAGGAATCGAACCTAGTCTATCAGGTGACGCGTGTTTAACTGTACCACTTGGCCGGCATACTTGCGTGTTGATTAGGGTTGGTTCGGATATCAATATAGTTTTACTATCTGGATAACGGATATATCCGGATATTTGTAGTTTAGCTAACCGGTTAACCGGATAATAACCGCTAATTGTTAGATAATTGATTTCACAAGATTTTCTTAATAAATTCAATGCAAACTCATGACACAAGTTTATTGTAAATATACAAATGTGGACAAGGCCGGCTTTAGCATGTGCAGGTCCCGATTAGAAGTACTTTTGCGGGGCCCCACTGAGATGTGTGTGCAAAAAGTTTTTAGGGCGGCTCAAGTCATAATGATAGAAGTCAGTGATGTCAAAAAGGTAGGCTCGAAAGGGTGACGCCGAGACATGAGGCCAAGTGCCGCCCGGGGCCGACCATAAAAGTGCCGCCCTTTCCACACCTCAAATTTGCTTACAAAAATGTAAAATGAAAGAAGATCATGTTTCGTGCTTATTTTAAAGATATAAGGATTAATAAAGCCTCTTGAAAATCACAATCAAACACTCACAAACTGAAATATGTCTTGTTTTTCATTGTCGATTATGAGTCTTGCTTTTTTGCTTTGTCGCCACCTTTCTTATCATTAATATTTCTGTTTTTTACTTTCTTTACATAGGCATATAAGAACACAACATGTTTCGTCAAATTTTCTTCCCTGTTGGTTTTGAANCTCCGGCACGCTCACCNCATGACTTTTTAATAGTTTAGTTATTCCAGGGAATCAAATGAAAAAATTAAGGGATATGATGGCGGCATATCTACTNCACAGATGTAAACATTTATGTATGTTAAAATTTCGTGTAGTACATGGGCGTCGGAAGGGTGGGGCAGAGGGGGTTTGGCCCCCCCTGGATTTTGAAATTATTAGCAAAAAAGCTTGTTTTTCTCAATTTCGAGGGGTAAAAACCAAATTTCACCACTTTTGGCCCGCCCTGAAAAATATTTTGGGACAATCCCCTACTGACCCCCCCCTGGAAAAAATCCTTCCGACGCCCATAGTAGTATACCCATCTTTAACTAAAAATAGTATGTATACGGCATATAGTAGGCTATAACAATCAATATGATCTCAGTGATGTAAAGGACGTTTCATTGTTCACTGCACATTTCAGTAGTGGTTTAATCCTCTTAGAATATATAAAAGGCCTCAAACGATAACTCGGTAGGCACTTGCGCGGAGCGCTCTATACGCGTGGGGATCCATTTTGAAAAATACCTTAAACAGGTTTAAAACTGGCTATGGTTGAGGCTTGCAGTCTTCATTGTGACCTGCACACTTGGTCTAGCTGTAGGACTTCTTCGAATTACACGTGCATGGTGTTATTCCTTGCCTTTATTCGTTATCAACAGAACCATCGCCGGAAGGTCTTCAGTTGGGAGACTACGTTTGCGCAGGGGGGAGTGACAGTCCAAAATTTGACAAAAAATCCACTGATTTGTAGTGTTTCATATTCCAATTTTAGGGGACTTGTAGCTTTTTGGGGGGCTAAGCCCACCAAAGCCCCCGTGGCGATGGGACTAATTAACAACAGACGTCTATTTCGAAAGCTGTATTAACAAACCATGCCAGGTGAGACATAGGCCTGTTGTAATACTCAGCAGTGATTACAACGTCTTACGTTCGACGGTAAGTGCGTTGAACAACTTCATTCAGTACGGCGATTGCCAAGTTGCACAACTGTTTTGATTAACGCCCCCTTTTAATAAAATCCTTCACCACAATCATATCTAAACATATCATTTACCCTTGTGTTAGGTTTTCAGGCTAAGGTTTTTGCCTTAAATTCATCAAAATGAGAGCAACACGTTTTCTAAGCTTTTCTTGTTGAAATGAATTTTTCTATGACTGCAAATGTAAGGTGCACCGTTGAACAAAGGAGACTTTCACGAAACTCACGCTGTGTATCGGCTGGCTTTGATTCACTCTTCTTGCAGTTCAAGCCAACAATCTGAGCTCAAAGTTACCTATGAAAACACACCAACTGCACTACCCCGCTTCAAGAACGTCGTTTTCCGACATCGTTACGTCATGCAGAAAAACAGCCGTTGTATTGAAACTGAGCAAAGTTATCTTTGTAGAGTTCTTCACTTCAACCGCCAAAATTTAATGTTGATAAGACCGCCTAATAACTAGGCTATAGCATATGGCACTACTGGTGTAGGAGGCGGGGGTTCAGGGGATGCAATCGCACCCTCAAAATTTTTGAATTGGTGAAAATCCGGGAAAAATCCCCTAAAATCCGGGCAAAATGTGATGAAATTTGGGCAAAAAATGTGTAAACCTTTCGCAAAATTGCTGTATGCGCGTTTATTATACGATAATGGCACACAAAATAAAAGTGAAGACGTTTTTTTTATAATTTAGTTGTTTTCGGGCATGTTTGGAGAAATTTGGGCAATATTGGGAGCAATTTGGGCAAAAATGGTGCTTGAAGTGCCCTACGCCCAGTGAATTGCAGCGTTTTTTCTTTTTTTGAAGTCATTTCTTTTCGGGCAAGTTTGCGGAAATTTGGGCAAAAATTCTTCGCATCCCCAAAAGTTTGCCTGCTCCTACACCTGTGTATGGCACTTACTGAAAATATCCCACTGAACATAATAAACAGCATGAGATGTGCCAAGAAATTATTTCTTATAATTTTGGCGACGGCAGTTAGCGGCAGACGGCAGTTGAGGCGAACGATCTTGCACAAGGGGCGCTACGGCGATTCACTCAGTGACGGTGAATCGGACACACAACCTTTNAATTGTGAGGCGGATACTCTACCACTGAACCATCGCCGACCCAGCGAAATNTTCGTATCCAATACCTAAGTGTCAGGTGATGTCATTTTGTGCGTCTGGGGCAATACTGAGGAACCAACGATACGAGAAAAAGCAATTAAGGTAGCCTTGACTATTCACCGCGATTTCATGTAAAACTTTTTAATCAGATTTTGAGAAGAGGGGCAATATAAGCCGCGAACAACCGGAGCCCTAATATTTGCTGGTCCGCAGTCGAATGTCATCTCTTTCCTTTGCTCAAAGAACTTTTGACTGAGATGACGGAAATGGCTTTGTCTGGCGAGGAAGGTGTAGGGACTGGGGCACAATTGCGCCACAGGCCACAAGTAAGTGTGTTAAAAAGCCCTAATTTCAAGACAAACACTGTGGTACTTCAGCACAGTGGATTAGACCCAGACTTCTGAATGAACATTTCACCAATTTGCTCACTCCACGGACACGTGTCGTGTTTTTTTAGGCTAGCCTACCAGCCTAAGCCTTCTAAACACAAAAATTGAAAAGAGTTGGAACTTTTTAAAACTTTTAAAAATGTATTTCAAAATAATAACGAAAAGCTAGAACTTTTAAACTCCTTTCAAAAATTAATTTTTGATCAGCAAAGTGGCGCCCGGGGCCTGCGGCCCCTAGGGCCCCCCCTTGCTACGCCACTGGATAACCCGTAACGTTCCGATTCATGACACCTCCAAGTGGCAGGATCGTTTGTCCATCCAAAGGTTCCGGCACAATTTTGAATTTTCGTGCTCGTTGGACTCATCAGATGCACCAGCCGACGAATTTCCTTCTTTGTCATACTCAACACTTTAGAAATGACTTACCTCATTTTATGTACTTAAGCTTCCCCTTTGGCTATTTGGCATAACATCATCAGTCTGGCTGCTTACGTTGTCGCAATTTTCACTGTGGTGTAGCTTTTCTAAAGCTTTTTCTTCACATTCTGAGTTAGCTCTGTTACAATACTTGTGCAACGTACTATCCTGTTTGTCGGCTTCAGGATTTTTTGCCTTAGTTTTAAATATCCCTCTCTTTACTGCCACTCGCTATTTGTGGCCTAATCACTTGGCCTTTTGCTCAAGGTATTCAGTTTATTGACAGAAAAATAACATATTTTTATATAGATAGACAAAAATCGGCTGTTAAACTAAAGAAAACTCCAATACTACACCTGCCTGTCAATTACACGTGTTAAATGGTTGCAGTGAAACCCGCATAATAGAGCATTGGTTGAAAGAGTGAAAACCGTTAGCAAGTTTTGAGCAAGTTTTGAATATCCCGGAAAATATTTGAAAATTCCTTTCTCTTTTGACACGAAAGAAGTATATACTGCAAAGTGATTGTAGCTTTCGCATTATCTTTAAATCTACTTTCTCATTTTTCTCATTTTTTGAAAACGGACAAGTAGGCTACTGCAGTCGCCTCTAAAACTTCCACGAGAGTCATCCCTAGACTTACGATAATTTCTTAGGTTTAAACCGGCACAAATTCAAAACCATGAATGAAATAACCTGACGAGCGGCCGAAGGCTGAGCTTGGCAAATTTTATACCTTATTTATTTGCTTTAAGATTGTCTGA
>JGI24158J21664_10007692_pt1 | contig 14327 bp, 10 predicted proteins | sample Ectturendosymbi3_FD_21664 | JGI IMG/M metagenome (IMG submission 21664) | reverse complement strand
TTCAACCTTATAAATCGTTCGTTCCAAGGATCGAACAGCAACATTGCAGATTTATTTCAATGCTGGAAGCATTTATTCGCAAGCTAGATGTCTGGAACAAAAACGTAAAGAGCAAACAGTTGGAATGTTCCAACTTCTTACCACGCTTTTAATCGAGTCCAATGATAAATTATCTCAAGAAATTGAGGATCACCTCAAGCTGCTCCGAACGGAAATGATGCATTACTTTCCGTATTTAGTAAGTTGCACCTACGCTGTCAATCCATTCTGCATCGATCCAGCTTTTCTACCCGTAGGAACCGGAGAACAAGAAGAGATCATTGATATTCAAGCTGACGACACAGCAAAAGCAAAGCAGAAGTAATGCTCTCCCATAGATGTCTGGCTAATCATGGGTTCCACTTATACTTATCCAACGTTGGCCCGAAATGCTATTCGTCAACTACTGGTTTTCCCTTCTACATGGGAATGTGAGCAAGGGTTCTCGGCCTTAATGGCCATTAAATCGAAGAGCCGAAATTGTCTAACTGAGCCTGGACATGATTTCAGATGCGCTGTTAGTACGGTCATGCCCCGAATAGACCAGCTTGTGCAGAAGAAACAGTTACATCAATCGCATTAAATTGTGTTGTTTTTTATGTATTGGTGTTATGGTATAATAAATACTTGTAGATTTTAGCAAAATAATTTATTCCGGAGTCAGTTGGTACGCAGTGCAGTAAAAAACAAATGGTTGGTACGCAATCGGAAAAAGTCTGATAAACACTGATATAGGGAATCCACACATTTCCAGACCTGGAAGGTAAAGCTCAGCACTACAATAACGTTGTCGGCAATCTTCCATCTCAACAACAAGGTAGCTAAACGTGAGCTGAAAGCCAACTTCAGTGACGAAACTCGGCCCTGCTCCGAGCCCAAATACTTGCAGTAACGTTTGACAGGATGCTCACATATCGCCGACACGTCGAGTCACTTCGCAAAAAGCTTCTTCGTTTGAGCGAGTTCTTTCAATCCACTGCTTTGCCGTACTACATCTCGGGGCAGTTGTTAAGAGTTATTCGATTGTTTCGTCGTTTGGTAATCCAGAATCCTGAGGCCTTGTGCTCCATATGGAGGTGGATGGATAGGAGAATGAAGAACAACCTGGTCATCGGTCTGTTCTTCTGCGCCGCACTCACAAGGCGCAGAAGGGGTCATACCCAATTTGAAACGTCCGACACCAGTGAGGAGGCGGTTAAGCCGCACCGAAGCTGCTCTTGGCAGTACTATTCCTGGAGGGTGCGTGCCGATGTCGGGGATTAAAGTACTGAGTCTCGTAAAGTTCTCCAACCCGTTTGCATTCCATTGGTGATGCATACAGAGCGGCGCACTTCTGTTGTGGTCTTCGTCATATGAACTGATGAGTTGTTGTGCTACGGGTGCAAATGGGTGTCTCGATTTGCGATGCTATGCATTTCCACTCCATGGACAGGACGCAGTGGCGCCGCCAAGAATTTTTTTCGGGAGGGGCCAGTCACTGCCGTCGTCAGAGTTGAATTTTTAGCTATTTTACGCAAAGATTATTTCGATGTCACAGCTCAATTTCTGGTCTATTGCAACAGGATATGACGTCAAATATCTTCTACCAGTCGGCATTGACAAGCAAATATTTGCTTTAACAGTGATCAATGATCATTATCAAGCAGTTGTTATAACTAAACAATTTTCAATGAACATTAAAGCTGGATGCACACGGCATGCGTCCTGTGCGTTTTTTGTCCGGATGCGTCTAATTTCGCGACGTCACGTCCTTTACTGATGCGTCTGGTATGGTCTGCGTTCGACTAAAAGTGAGTCAGAACAATGAGTCTGATACGTCAATATAGAAACAGGTTCCTACTCGAACGCAGACTATACCAGACGCTTCAGAAAAGGAGGTGACGTCACGAAATCAGACGCATGCGCTCACAAAACGCATAGGATGCATGCCGTGTGCATCCAGCTTTAGACTAGCAGAAAGTGAAGCGCCATGTATGGCGGTCCTCGAGAATGTCACTGATTATGCCTATTTAACAATTCAAAGTCAACCAAAACTACGTACGTGGATTCATAGAAAAAATCGGAGGATGCCAATAGCTTAATTTTGATTTTATAAAATACAGTAGCTGCGAGCACCATTACAAGATGAAATTCAGTCTGCGTTTTTGGGACAACTCGTCAATAACCATGTGAGGAGCAACTGCCACATCATGATTAATCATCAAAAGAGCTAATCCATTAAGTCGGTCTTGTGACTTGTTCCATAGTCCTGCGTAGATAGGCTAGCAGCTGTCCCAGTGTTGAAAAGGAACGTTAACATGTTACTGTTGTGATTGGTAACGTTGCAAATAAGTGCAACACTGTGCGAATGTTTGGGAAAGAGAAAGGCTCACAAACGGCCATTGTCTCCATAATGTTTGCCGGTAGCTCAGACTTTGGGACAGTGGATCAGTGAAAAACGTCCATCTATGATATTCTGCTTTCAGGATTGACGAAGAAGAGTCAACGTCACAGCTGTACATGGCCCATTGTCTTGAAGAGTAAAAAACTGCCAAGTTAGGAAACCAGGAATCAAATACTAAAACTTCAAACAAAGTTGCAGGAAGAGAAACAAAACCGAGCCTCAATTTGATGAATCATATTCTCCAAAAGAGGAATAAAAACGTTTTTTTTTTGTAGAACTCCGCAGGACAAGATGTTTCATGATTTTCTCGACATACATGGTGCCCAATGCGCCTTGGAAGTTTGATATCGACATCCAACTGATCAGCAATGTGGAATTCAAAAGTCGTGAGTGTGATGGTCAAGTGATTGTGACAGCTTTCATCACCATGGCTGATTGGCGAATAGTAATGGTTTGTCTGCTAATGATTTTTTAAATTTGCGCTCTGAAATTGTTAGAAGTGTGATGTGATATTAACAAAGTTCGTGTGCTGCGTTGACAGTGACTTGCTATACATTTCAAACTTGAAACCCCTATATCACTACTTGACATCGCATACCCACTAGCCAGAATGCCAACCGTGCTGCGGGAAACATTGCGTTGTTGCATAATACTCCGTTGGGTGGTGCCAGGGCCGGATTAACCATTGGGCAAACCTGGCAAATACCCGGACCGCCACGATTATGGGGGCTTGACGCTGCAAGGAAAATTCGGCCTGGCCCTTCAAACGCGCCGTCTTCGACTACCTGAATACTCTAGCTTTGTGTAACCTTGAGTTTATTACAGCACATGCGAATAGCGCATACTTAGAGCTAGTTCAAACATAGGAGCCCAACGTTCGGTTTATAGCTGTTCGTACTGGGCCAGGTTCGCCAAAAATGATAATGGCACAACTACTGAAGCCCGAAATGGCTGTTACGGAACTCGGCCATGCCAGATTAATCTACTGTATGTGCCACGAGACAGGTAATGCCCGCTTGAAGAGATTTCGCGATGTTACACTGCGCTTTGTGTATATGTTAAGGAAACGGACAACTTTGGCATTTATCAATTTAGAGTGACTGCAAAGAATTGAACCTAACAGCACCACCCTTTATGACCCAAAAATTAGATCGAAATTAGCGCATCCATGGGCGTCCGCAGAAATTTTTCCAAGGAGGGAGTAACGTCGAAATATTACTTATTGTTGTCAGGCTGCTGACACTGCAATGCAAATGGACGTTCACAAAACGCTTTGCCTATTCTACGCCATTAGTCTGTGCTGGTTGAGTCTCAGTTGAGCAGTAGAACTATTATATGCTGACAAGACTATCGGATAACTTACTAAAGTTGGAACACCCCTCAAGCTTCAAAAACTGAGCAGATGAATTACGAAAATTCGCCACAGCAAATATAGCTTTGCACTTAGTGCTCACTAAGAAGTCAGAACTAAACCTTAACAAAAAAGACGTGGCATGGAGTATGGGATTCTTGGGGATACGGACCTGGAGACAATCATCAACGATTTCGCGTGCAAAAAATGCGGCGTCGTGAAGTTTTTCGTTGCCGACTTTTTTCAGAAACACACATTGACCGAGTGACAGAGACCGTGGGTCACTTCAACAAGTTCGTTACTAAGTATTCTTCGCAATCTAACGCCTTTGCAGTTACTGTATAATGGGCTGACGTAATAATTAGTTGCGAAGTGGTTTTCGTGATCGTGAGGGTATCAGTCTAGATCACGAGTGGAAAACCTGCTGCCCGCGGGCCAAAGGCGGCCCGCGTGAACATTTAATATGGCCCGCATCAGCATTTCCTTTACCCACGTTAGAACACAACATCACGTCAAAACGAAACTCAGTGACACGCAGACACATAGACAGTAAGAAAAAAATCTATTGCTCCTTGACGTAGTTTTCTCTCTATATTTTCCTTTGGAAGATAAAAGTAAAATTTTAAGATAAAATGAAAAATTTTTGCTGCCCGGCAACGATGTTCTACATTTAATGCGGCCCGTGATAGGAAATAGGTTCCCCATCCCTGTTCTGAATCAAACGAAGCGCTGTTGTCCACTAGGTCACGGAAGAGTTCATTGCTATGATTATTGTAAAGCTCCCGTCGCAAAACGTCAGTCAAGTGGTAGTGTTCAAGTTGCTTTTGCGTGTCATGACATTGAGAACATTTTTTCTAAACGGTGCACATTTTAATCTGCGAAAAAGTGTAGACATATATTTCCTCAATACATATGTGAATGGACGATTTGTGCAGTGAAGATGATCAGAGAGTCTATGACAAAAAAGATTGTTGTGCATGGTCACGGTAGCAAAAATATCTTTTTTGTGATAGAACTTTCTGTTGGAACAAATTAGCCACATGCAAACCGCCGTACCTGGTCACCCCCAATTGTCTCTAAAGTGTAGACTGTCAAATGGTATCAGTTTTGATGTTTTTAATTTGACGGTGCTTCCGCAAAGTTGAAACGAGGGCATGTGAAACCCTACGCAGTTACTCTAAGCGTTTAGGGGCATCGCGGTCACGACTTTGCCCGGGGCCTCGCGTTCATTTAATCCGGGCCTGGGTGGTGCGCTTGGGGTTGATCATGTCTTGACCAAAAGTTTCTATTTGGTTCGGAAATACAGTACTTCATGCAAAGAATTCTCTCAAAAATGTCTGATCTGAATTTAAACTCCTTTGCAAGAAAGCTGAATGCTTGCGTTTCATTCAGGTTGCACCTCGGTTCGTGTTGTCCACAATATAGGGCAACTTTGCAAATAAAGTTACATGCTTTAGTCGCATATTTTCGCATCTAATCGCAAAAGATCACGTTACACCGTGTTTGATGAGAGAACGACAGATTTACTAGTCGCTGCTTGAGTCCGACTGTTCCTTCCATTTATTTTCGAACAGTTCAAATTGATATAAAGGACCAGCGAAAAATCTTAACAAATTTGTTTCGGGGAGGGGGAGGCATAGCCTCTTCGGCCTCATTCTGGCTGCGCTACAGGGACAGATGAGCGCTGATTGGAGCAGAGATCCAGGATCCACAGTGAAGCTCCATATGTGACGAATCTCAGCAGGTTGGATGCGCGCGAGGATAGGAAGATTGTCCGCTGGTGTAGGACGCAGGCATCCAGCCTCACTTTTCGCAAGGTGTCGTAATGACAGGGTCAATGATGCGAGTGTGAGCACTGCAGCACCAGGCAGGAGCGCAGTACTCTGTTGTTGAATGCACCAGGGCTAAGGTGACTGTTCGCAACGTTGTTGTCCCAGCACCCCAGCAAGAGCCAGCATGCTGCCTTTAGAGTGCAACGGGTGATGATAGCTGTTTGGGACCCGCCGTGAAAAATATACGATCACCTTGATGTTTCTATTCTGATTCACAAGCGCAAGTATTTATCATTCATTGTAAGATTTTATCTCCAATTTCCGCACAAATTATTCCTTCTTAGTGTTTGTGGGTAAGGACGTTAGCCATTAACTTGAGCCAAACGTTAGATCTGATGTTTTTTTTATCCATAACGTTGGCAAGGAACTTACAAATGGTGTTGAGATGTTAAAGTCCATTACCGCTTAAGTCCATGAAAACACGTCTTACCTCAAACTTTCTATGACAAAGTCCTCATCTGATATTTCTTCACATGATGAAAATTTGTCCTCATAGCCTGGGGCCCACGCCTTTCGTGTCCGAGTAAATCGCAAGCTGTAATAAGAAAACGCAACTACTGCCAATATTTTCTGGTGCATGAGAAATGGTTTGGAAAATAATTAAAAATTAGCAGTTTGCATTGTTAGAATAGAAATGACCAGCTATATCATTTGTTTATTACCAAACTGTTTCAAAAACGAAACGAGCAAACAGCAAAAGTAAAATTTTAGCGCATATACTTCTTCACTGCTTTCTCATTAACTTTCTGCTAGTTTTTTGCGCAAGATTAAGAGACGTGATTAATTTTATTAAAATCATAGCATTTTTCATCGCACTGTACGTTTGTCTTTAATTCTATGCAAATTTTGGTTGGAAATGTGTACATCACTCCAATCAAAGTTAGTCAAACGTTTAATAAATTCCTAACATACGCGCATTTTAGGCAAAGCCCTTACGTTTTGGTAACGTCAACAACGTGACGTCGATAATGTCTCCAATTGACTCCGTACCACAGGCGTTTTCATAACCGAAAATATACCTTGTTACGCCTTTACGCATCAAATAAAGTGAGTTCTCGTCACGTCACAAATGCCGTACAAGGTTCCTCACTGCATGCACTCTCTAACTGTCACATGTTAACTTCCTTTTTACTAATACGTGAGCAACTTCTGATTACAGTGGAAAAACATTTATTTCTCCTTTAAATCTGTTGTACCATAACTTTCTCTACTCACCTGCCTGTGTTTCGAGTGTCAAAGCCAAACGCATGAGCGTCCACTGGCAAAAAATAATTAACAAAATGCAAAGAAACCGCTACTGCTTTCCCAAGGAAAACTAAACGTAGCTCATAAGCCACACAGATATGAAGCATAAGGAGAAAAACACAGAGATTCATCTGGAAATAGAAGAAAAAGACGAAGAAGTTGGCCTGTGAGAAGAGAAAAACACTTTAAAAAAATTATCAAGACCTGGTCACAAAACTGCAAATCTGTGTTTAACTGACGCTGTTGACAGAAAGCAAAGAGTATGCTTTCACACCTGACAGGCAGCAATTTGAGCAGAGTAAAGCTCCACGCGTGGTAAATCTGCAACGAAGCAACACGGCGTTCTAAATCAATTCATGCCGATTGCAAGGAAATAGTGTTATGTCCACGAACTTAAATTCTTGAGCTTCTGATTTCTGTTCTCACCAGTGGTTTACGCACAGACACGGAAAGCTACTGCTTCTGCAGTACTTTACGGTTGTTCAGAACCACAAAAGCACATTGCCTGGTTCAACTGATAGGTAAATATAGGAATACCCATACTTTTGTGCGAGTTAATTTACCTTCAGTTGTAATCTAGTTTCAAGCTTTTTAGCAAAGTCTAGCACATAACCAATTGCCGAATCGCAACAAAGGAAATATCAATGATTTCGTCTTTAAATATCCTACTTGCACAAAAAAAATTTGAAAAGCAGCGGTGAATTTGTTTACTATCTATTTTTCTGATAAGTAGCACGTTTCCATCTATTGTAAGGGCCATGACCGCAAGCAAACAAAATTACTCATATACAGATTTGCGTTTACTGTGCATTCCCACAAAATTGTTTGCTTGATGACGAAGAGCTTAAATGGGTTCCAAATGCTGTTCATTTTGTTTAACGCAGCGCCATCCAGGCCGGAGTGGACCTGAGAGTAAGGATGGCTAAAGAGTAATCCAGTTCCCCAAATATACAGAACTCCTAAATTACAGCCCTATTGCCCGTTGCAGTTTAACGTCATGCCGAGCACTTGCCTATTTTCCAGTAAAAGGCGGTTAAAACCAATGTTAATCAAAGAGCCGCTGTTAATACAAGAGCAGAACTTCGAAATCAGCAAAGGAGAATCTTCCACCTAAACCTTTTTAATATATCAGTTGTAACGTTGCAGCCATTTTGCAGCATACATTTTCATATACTTGTGGACTTACAGAATTTTCTGCACGATTTACGGGAAATCATTGACTGCCATTTTCAGCCTGTCTTATGATTGTTAATGTTTGTACAATTGTTTTACAATATGCAGATGACAAAAAAACTTTCTTCTGGGAACTTTTTACGAAAAAAATGTGTGTAAACCCGCACTTATAAAATATTTCCTTTGTGGCAATGTTTTACTGACTATAGCTTTATTTAATTACAAAAGCTTTTGTTTATGGCAAAATCTCATCGACAGTTATAGTTTTATTACAAAATAATTCGTTTGTGGCAATACCTTATTGAGAGCCTTAGTTTTACTTTTCAACTTGTTTTACGTCCTTTGAAGTTTTCTGATATCTTGTAGTCTTATTTTTGCATTCTCACACAGACCTATCGTTCATTTATTTGTGACTGAATATGGATTCAAAGGGATGCGAGATGTCCCGAACTAAGACTTTGAAGAGGCTTTGCTCGTGCTGATAAAGCGTATCGGTCTACCCTGCTTTTTTGCAACAAACTATAACTATTTTTAAAACAACTAAAAGGTCTTTCGGACACAAATCCTCTTACTCAGTAGCAGTGGTTTTCAACCTGGTGTCGCGACACCCAGCAAGGTTGTGAACAATTTTTGGAGAGATCGCGAGTAGATATTTTATGTACACAGCTGCATTAGATTTACTTTATTCGAGTTTTTGATGGGGGTTGTTGGCTTTTTGATGGGCTTTAGTTGGTTGCTTGGGTCATAGAACAAAAAAGGTTGAAAAGCACTGCCTAATCTACAGTAAGCACTTGTGATCGGTGTTTGTTTGGAACCCACTTGATAAAAATTCTGTCAAGACAAGTTTTTGAATTTGGTACAACTTCGTCATGAATATTTAAGTTTCGACGCAGACAAATACCTCTGAGCAAAAACGATTATATGGTTTGAAGTTTGAGCTGAACAAATTTTTATTTTTGTGAATTTAGGATATTTATTTGTTAGCAGTGGCACTCGATATTCGCATGCAACTCATTAATAAAACTCAACAATGAAGTAGGCTGCTGAGTATAACTCCAACGTTCACAAGAGAGTCGCCAAAGGTTCGAAAAAAGTCTGAGTTAATTGTTTGATCTGGTTGAAGCAAACCAACTTTACTTGTTATATTTCCAAAATTATCTACTCCATAAGAGATGCTTCAGGCACTCTGGAACTTAGTTGATGAACGTTCCTTTATATCAGTCTACTAAAGAAAATCAGGATAAGCTATTGCGATTTAGTCTTTATTAAAAACGTTTAACCATTCGCTGCGCATCAAGACACAAAGATACAAGAACAAATGCCAATGCTCACTGCCTCAGAATTTTCACTTATTTTCATGATCATAATTTGGAGGTGCAGCGTATCTGGAGTTTTATTTTTGCTTTGACACTTTGCAATCATTTGTAGCACAGTCTGATATCTTGACAATTCTCTGGTGAACTTGTTTTTGGTCTTATATTGTTTGGGTCACGAGCTATCTCTCAACAGAGATCTTGTCGACTTTAGTTTCTCATGCTGTCACTACTTTCTTCTAGATAAAAAACAAAAAAATGTTTTACTAATTTTCACCAAAATATTTACTTCTACCACAAAAGCTTCAAATCATGTTTGTAGCCGTCTTGCAGAAAAAAATTGACAAATGAGCACTCTATGAAGCATTCACTATTGCACGCTCTCCAGCTGACAAAATCGTTCGCTTATGCAGAATGTAAACTCTATAGCTCTACCACCACATTAAAAAAAACTGTGTTCTCTGCCATATGGTGATAGGAGGCCCGAAAAATAAATGCACATTGCGGAAGTCACGTAGTATAGCTTGAGTACAACCATGGACTTAAATTGCGTTTCTTCACACAAAGTGATAATATCAGCATGNAAAACTTATCGAAGGTCTTCGGAATTGAATTTTCAATGGAAAACAAGATTTTTATTGAATACGATATCTTAGACCAAAATTTTCAGAGACCTGGTGGTTTCAATAGGCTCGTCAAGTTTTTGGTAGGTTCAAAAACAAGCAGAGCTGGCGGAACCGGGGAGGCCGCATGGACCTAGGCCCGCCCACTTTTTATTCAGAGGGGGCCTGGCCCTCCACTTTTAAATTTAGAATTTTGCTTCAGTAAGTTTAAGCAACATAATTAGTATTGGTCCATTGTTAAAGTATAAATCGCTTAATGAAAAAATTTTTCCATGCTTGTTTTGACGTGCACTTGTGCTTCCACTTTGAAAAAGGATCCTCCAACACTGAAAACAAGCGAAGCATCGCCCACCTTTGGCGTTCCAAGTAACGCAGAAAAAGACTATTTTTTCTTCCCGCTTCTACTTCAGGTTATTTGCACAAAAAGATCGAACCAGCTGTGCAGTCCCACAGGTGGATTGAAACCATCCTGTGGTGTAGGAACACATTCACACCAATGCTGGCCTGAAGTCATCGAGCAAGATGCACATTCACATTTTTCTTCGCTCAGTCTTGCAAAGGGACGTCATAGGGGTTACGCAAATAAGCATATTGCCTTCTACTACTCACGGTGGTGCGTTTTGAATGTTCACCTGCCAAACAGTTACCAACCTCAGACGATCGCTTTACTTTCTAATCTTCGAAGTGCGTTACCAAATGGTCAGATACACAGCAAGGTTTTCAGTCTTTTTTGTACCCCGACTCAATAAAGCAACCCAATATAACCTAAATACCCCTGTCCATGGCTTTCATCGTCCAATCGCAGTAAATATGTTAGGACTGTTTTCTTGTAGGCGAAACTCAAGAGCTTGCCCATCCTTATTTGAGACCCCTCAAAAAGGCTGGCGACCTCCACAAAGGTTGCGAGCTTATGGTTGAAAAGCACTGAGAGTATAAATGTTTGAGCTAGTGTTTATCAACGTAGATTTTTGCTGTTCGGAGGATGCCAATAAGAACAGGTGTTTGTGTTGCTTGTAAGGTGGTATTGCGAACAATAGTGTAGAATTGGCATGCCATAGCGTGGACAGTTGCTGATTTCATGCTGTCCAGGGCCCGATTGCTGGTGATGGCCGCCCATGCCTATAGAAACTTTGCCGGCTGATTTTCACCCGAAAGGAAAATTTTTTCTGTGCCGTGTGAGAGTCGAAGGCACGATCATATAGTGTTTGAGAAATTACCTTAAATATATCAATTTTAGTTTAAGAAAGATTCATAATATGCCAGCTTAAACCTGGGGACGCAACAAAGTCAGATTCCCCGTCAGTGGTTCACGCGTTAGAACTTTACAGTTTATTGATTACTGTTGAGGTGTGTGCTTGTAATCGGCTATTTTGCCCGACAAGATATCTAAGCCGGAGAAGCAAAGGGGCCAATTAGATAGATAGATAGATAGATTGGGCGGTACTGAATTATTTGCGCTAGATGTACTCTCCAAAACCGCAAGTACGCCGGGACACCAAAAAAATGTGGACGTTATTTAGTCAGATGCTCCATAAATTAGATAAGATTGACAAGGTTTCCATGATGAAAGGTTGTGCCGACCGCAAGACGTGCTGTCGCAGTCCGTTGTATGGGTTGCAGGGTTAATGACAAAATTGTGAAGAGGTTACTATTGTCGGGCACAAATGGCAAATAACGTTCAACTGTCATGGACCGCAAGGTTCCATACGAAGAGGAAAAGAGAAACCCAACAAAAAGAAATCCTTCACGGTTGCCATAACCATTTTCTGATCTACGCACACCCATTTTAAAAATGGTTTATTGATTCTGGCCGTGATGCAGATTCCATGAGGATCAGGGGCGGAGCCAGACATTATCATTTGGGGGGGGGGCATTGGAGGGGCCAGTTTTGCAACAAGGGGAGCTGTCAATGGTCTGTGTAGGACTTTCAGAAAGAAACCTACTCCAGTGGCATGACGTCACGCAGAAAATTTTGGGGAGGCCACTGGGGGGGCAGGCAAAATTTGGGGGGGCGCAGTGACCCCCCCTAGCTCCGCCCCTGAAGAGCATTGAGGAGTTCATTTTTTGGAGAGTCTTCGTAGGAAAATTTCTCTACTTCCTCTGCAGGTGTTTTGATATTCTGCAACAAGAACTGGTCCGCGGCAGCAACGTATTCACGAAGTAATAAGCTATATTAAAACACGTAACAAGTAGTAGACTACAAATAGACACATACGAGCAATTAACTATAAACATGCGTTGATGAATAGTCGCATTATATTACATAATTCAAGCTAAGAAGACAGATATTGACTTTTGGAGTGGTTCTTTGCTTCCAAGCAAGAGGACAACATACGGAAAACAATATTCATAATGATTCTTGTCACTTTCTATAATTGAGTTTCTGTATCGTTTTTTAAAAGTGATTGTTGGCATTCCTTTCAAAGAGTAATCTATTTGTTGCCAGATTCTTGGGCCTTTTAACCTGGTTGATCTTTTTCCATATTGGGAGCAGACTGGGTGACAGAAGTATTGGTCAGAGGTAGAACTTCTGGTTTGATGAGTGTGCACAGAATAAATAGCAGTAAAGAGATGATCAAATGTGCTGGGCATTCTGTTGCTGTGGAAGGTATGCGTAAGCTTGTTAATTTCTAACTGATATATGTCATCCGGTTTTAAAAAATTTATTTGGTCGTAAAGGGTTTTACATGACAACGTTCACATATGACATCATCAGAATTTCCACTATTTTGACCCTTCCCTCCGTCACCGTAATGATTTTCCAGTGTTGAAGAGTTTTTTTTACAAAGAACAAATACTAATTTTCATCATTTTGCAACCCCCTTCCTCCTATTGCTGATGACATAACATGTGAACGCTCACTGTAGAAATCATACCATACCTAAAATGAAAAGGCTCAGACTCTTCGTAACTGACTTGACATCACGGTTATTACGCCAAATATGTCGCCGTCGGTGTCAATGCAGTACATTGTTAACAAACTTTGGAATCCAAAGTTCAGATCGTTTCCAAAAACGATTTTTACTCAGGAAACAGGTTAATGACATCGTCATAATCCAAAAGATTTGATGGCATCACACTCAATTGCAAGTATGGCAAGACTGTTTAACTTCTCTTGACACAATTTTGACCTGAAGTATTTTTTATCCGTCCGTTCCGCACTGTGGTTACTTGCCAACGTACGCAGGAAAATTCTTGTACCAGTGGTAAGATTCGGAAAAACGCCTCTCAGCTTGTTTGTAAAAATTATTTGCTTTTTTTTGGCTAATTCTCTGAAGGCATGAACACTAATTCTTTTCTTTTTTCAGACATCTTTAATTGCTGATGAAGATTACAAAATACTGATACCCAGCAGATTGGTAGATACAGTAGCTCATTCATATCACAGTCTCCTCACCTCACAGTATCGGGATGTACTTAAACAGGAAAAACAGACAGGCAGGCAACTCTGTAATGGGTGCTTCAAAATGCGTAAGTAATGCAGGTGCTGCCGCAGATATTGTTCTATATTAAATGTCCGTTGCAATTCTGTGGCTTGCAATTACCGTAAAAATCAATCAATATAAAAACAAGCCTTTGAAATTTGTTCTTTGTTGTATCACTACGGTGTGCATGAAAGAAACGTCTTCAGCTTTGAACGAAATCCTTAAAGTAACCTTAATCCGCTCGGTCGGACGTTTGACCTCTATACATTGTTCTGCGGCTGTTGTTAGGCTTAGTAGCCAACATTACGCGAAAATAAAAATTGCCTTTTTTGACAACAATCTTTGTGAAAACCATGGCTGGAAGAAATCCGCAGTGATAGGTTTTTAAATTAGTTGAAAATATCAAATTAAAATCACCAGATGAATCAACTGGTTCATAATACGCGGTCTGTTTGTTTTTGACGTATACGCAAACAGCCATGTCGTAGCTTAGGTAAGAGGTAGAGTGTGCTGGTACTAACATGCATGATTGAATTGCCCTTTTTCGAGCTCGTCAAGCGTGAAGCAGAGTCAAAAAGTATCCAGTATCACCAGAAAAATCCAACAGAAACCTGCGGTTCATTTACCACTTGCAGGGAAGATCCACTGAGCAGTTGTGAGTATGCCCAAGCTAAGAACTCAACATAGAGCCGTTCATGGCGTGGTGAGGTTTGTCAGCGTGAGTTGGCAGTTTAATGAAAGGTTTATAAAATTGTAAGATTAGGATGCTTGCTTTTAACTTGGTGAATGCAAGTGCTAAAGCACTTGTGCACTAAGACATGTTTCTGTCAGAGTTTATTTTAGGCAAAAAAACGAAATCGATGCTTCATTTTTTATTTAGCTTAGATTACCCATACTTCTAAAGTCAGAGCTAAAACAATTTTGACCGAGTTGCGAAGCTACT
>JGI24158J21664_10007688_pt1 | contig 14329 bp, 6 predicted proteins | sample Ectturendosymbi3_FD_21664 | JGI IMG/M metagenome (IMG submission 21664) | reverse complement strand
GGTTCCTACGACGGGAAACACTACATTGGTTCCCAAAACAAGGAAACCGTACACAGGCAACAATCAAGCAGATTCAAAACACTAAATTTGTTTCAAATTTTATCCTTTTAACTACATTCAAAAACATGGCAAGCCTGCATACAAAAGCATCCAACTTNANACTTGTTTCGAAAAGTTGAGGCCGGATAAATCAAAGCTGCCGTCATCTTGCATTGACACCAGTTGTTTGATTCACAGTCGTCGACACTACATTATGAGAAGCGACATTCTCTGACAGTGAAAAAAAAATTCTTTGGTATAAATTTTTCCCCTCACTGGATAGTCATTTCAGATTTTTTAGGAACAAATTTTAACCCACAGTTTTTAATGTGTTGAAGATGGTTTGAAGCTTTTCCTTATTTAAACATTAGAGATGCCGGTGGGGCTATTTCAAAGCAGAGCACTTACGCATTACAGTGGCTGTTGGAGGGCCCTTTTGAAAGCTAAGTACTTACTTATGATCTACTTCGGATTCTGTTATATGAGTGGTTATTCGGTTTTTCATCAAAAATGAGGAAAATTGATGCACGAAACACCTTGAGAGGGGCCCCTAAAAGGGGGAGCCCGAGGCAAGTGCCTTGCTCGCCTCCCCTTAAACCCACAATTTTTTGTTTTTTCTTAATTCGATTTTTGGTGACGGCAGTCAGCGGCAGGCCGAAGCCTGAAATTTGCCCCTGCCGGGGTGATTTTGGGTGAACACTCTTGCCCAAGGAATGCTACGGCAGTTCACCCAGTGGCCGTGGGTCGAACATCTAACCTTCCAATTGAGAGGCGGACACTTTACCACTGAGCTAGTGCCGCCCCCACCACTGTTTATACCAGTGTCAGTAGCATTAGACCCTTTCACCGTGGGTATTGGACTACAGTGGGATTATGAACTACGACAAGCGTGTGTGCTATCACCACTCTTCATAATGTATATGTATTGGATCTAGAGCTTTAACTTTTCAATTCCATTGTCCGTGTTCCTCCTACGACACGCCCAAGACCCGTGGCTCCCTTCAATAAACATGGTAAATTTCGTTTTAATTCTTCTATTATTGCTTTCATCATGCTAGACAGGTAATCTGTTGAAGGCCTTTGCTCGTAGCCCCACGGTTAAAGCCTTGTGGCCACCTGTGGGTCTGTCGGCCCCAGGTTCAGAAAGCCAAGTATAGACAGTCACAGCTGGGTCGACTAGAATGTTGTTGTTTGAAGCAGCAGAATCAACCGTTTGCTTTTTGCGGACAATTTGTTGCTGGTTCCATTCTCTGAATAGGTTCCTCAACACGCATTTGATTGCTTCTCTGCTGGGTGCGACCAAACCGAAATAAAACGTATCGCTAAAAAGGCCGAGTTTGTTCAGATGCCCATGTAGGTGTATGCTGTTGCAGGCCAAGTTAAAGTACACCGAGGTGGCGTTCAATGACGAAAGGTTGAACACGGAAATTAACGTGCAGTTTGGTAAAGAAAACGCAGTAATGCATGAGATTCATCGTTTCTTGGTCACAAACCGGGCGCCTTTAGACACTGCAAAGCTTTCGGTTTATAACAGTTCCTCCCGATCCTCACCTACGGCCATGAATCTTGGGTATTGATCGAAAGTGTGCTATCTTTGTAAGTGGTGGAGATGGGATTTTTGCGTAGAGTAGACAGCGTGATACTTAGCGACCAATATGTGGCTTTGAAATTCGTAATGTTCTAGATGTCGAGCCACGTCTCCGAAAAGAGAGATCTCAACGACGATGGTTCGACCGCGTCTGGAATGCCCCAATGAACGTTAACAATCCTGGTGGCTACACTCACAGGTAAAGCGACCCAGCCGACCAGAACCAGACGGCGATTACTGATTACATCTCCAACATGCCCTGGTAGTCCTGCGGTGGAGTGGGGCAAGCTGATCTATCGGAGTTTGTTTAAAACGTCCTTGGTCTGCTGACCACGTGTTGTGCCCTATCCCAACATAAAATGAACGGGACTTTCTTAAATCTTCTGAGAGGAAAAGAGGGTATAAAAAGTGACTCAGCACGGGCGTTCGCAGGGGAGGGCAAAACGGGCATTTGCCCTCCTGGAAATTGGGACTAATAAGCAAAATTTTCTAGAATAACCACGCAGCTCAATTCCGCTGAATTGATTTAGTTCTTTCGATGACAGTTCTTTTTCCGGAATAACATTCATACTGCAGAAGAGCAAGGTTCACTGTCCTGGTGTCATGCAGTTCACTCATGTCCACTCTTTGCCTGTAGAGGCAGGTGGCCACACTTGCGAGCGGATCCTTCTACTGCTGGTCTTTATTGCGTAACAATAACAAGGCAACAAATCTTCACAGATTCGCTTCAAGTTACAATAGTAGGCGTTTCGTCGCATGGGGCTTTGGAACCAAGCGTTGCAAACTGGTATATGCCAAATTGGAAAAATTTGGTATACAGTATTTTCAAACTCCTTGGTATATATAATTTTGATTTGGTATAGATGAAAATATTGGTATATATTTGGTCGGAGGGTTTAGTTAAGACTTACTAATATTCGTTGTATTGCATAGCGTTAACAGCATGCGCGTCCGCAGAAAATTTTAGGGGGGTGGCAATCTCGACATTTTGCTTATCCTTTCCAGATTTCCGACCATGCAATCCATGGGCGTTCACAAAACGTTTCACCCTTTTTACATCAACGAAAAATGTTCTGTTACGGTCACAGCTACAAAATTGCGCTTCGTTGGCGCAGCAATGCTTCTTTTTCACTCACTTCTTTTCACACAGTATAAGACCACGTGGCTTACCGTTAAGCAGTCACAATCTGGCTGCATTACTTGTCAAGTTGTCTGCGCTCAACAGTCACATGCGGCACAACGCCTACTGCCGTAACTTGAAGTGAACCTTTAAACCAGGGGTGGGGAACCTGCGGCCAGCGTGAACGTTTAGTATGGGCCGTATCAGAACTTGTTACCCAAGTTAAGAACAAAACATCACGTCAAAACGCACATCAAAACGAAACTCATGACAAGCAGACACGAAGAGAGTAAGCCAAGTCTCTCTCGCTCCATGACATAAAAAGGTAAATGTAGAAATTTAAGATTAAAGTTAGATCAATTTTTGCGGGGCGCCAGCGATATTCAACAATTCATTCGTCCCGTGACATTAATAGGTTCCCCATCCCTGCTTTAACTCAGATTCGTTGCCATGTTATTGTTACGTAATAAAGAGCAACAGTAGGAGAATCCGCGCGGAAGTTTCGCAACCTGTCTCTGCTAGCAAAGGAGCCGGAGCGGACATGAGTGAACTGCAAGCTCATCACTGCATGACACCAGAACAGCGAACCTGACTCTTGTGCAGTGTGAATGTCATACCGGCAAATAAACCGTAATTGCAAGAATTAAATCAATTTATTCGGAGTTAAACTGCTGATTTCGGGTTTTCTAGCAAATGTTGGTTCTTTGACCCAAATTCCCAGGGGATAAATACCCGGTTTGCCCCCTGTGGACGCCCGTGGTTAACAGAGAAACAATAGTGGTGTTAAAGCTATACAAAAAAATTAGTTCATTTTGCTTAACATGGGAGTAAGCGTGCACTTTGGATAAGCGGAGTATGATTCTGAAAGAGAGCTCAGAAATTCTGAACTAACTGAACTTAGCTTTGAGCATGCACTTTTAGTCAGCAAATGCATCCAAAATTGGAAAGCTGCGTGTGACAGTGACGGAAGATTTAAAGAGTCAAGGTTAGAGTTTCCATGGCTTGCAAAGCAAGATCCTGTTGGGGTGTCTCTCTTCTGCAAATTGCGCAAAAAAAGAAAATTGCAAACCGCAAAGCAGCTTTAATCAGCAGAACAATGCGGTGGACCACATAAGAAATGAAAATGCAATCGTACTTGTTGCAATGTTGAATTTTCCACTGGTTAATTAATCTGTTACTGCTGAAGTAGAAATTGAGCTTGCAACTTCTCTATGATGCCATTGTTCAACAGCAACTGCTGATCACCCAATTGAAGAAATAAAAAAGCATAGAATAGGAGCATTACATTCTAAGTTTTTTGTTACAGATAAATTTGGTATATATGTTATATTTTTAGACTAGATTTGGTATATCCGTTGTAAGAGTTGGCAACAGTGTAACGCAGACATCTTAGCAGGTAATTCAGCGAAACAATGTCGGCTGATAGCGGCTAACCCACGTAGTTTTATACGGTGTGAAAAGCATGAATGAATCTGTAACAATGCTTCCACAAGTTTCAAAAATCTATTGCTAGTGTGAGACTGAGTGTGACCAATGTGATGAGCGAATAGCTTAATCAAACCAAGCCTTTGCAGACTCCTTTTCACACAGTAAAAAACTACGTGGCTTGCTATCTGCATTCTGCAGTCTTGTGGGAATACGTCTTCATCGTTAAGGTTTAGTTCTGACTTCTGAGTGAGCAAGTGCAAAGCTGTGTCTGCTGTGGCGAGTCTTCGTTTTTCATCTGCTCAATTTTTAAGCCTTATTGGTGCTCTAAACTTTAGTAAGTCGTTGTCAACTTAAGTCTCCATATTGCTTGAAACAGTCTTGCGAGAGTGTCTAACTTCCTGTTTTTCCATCGCTAATGTTGTTCTGGTCGTTTAATTTATGACTTTTGTAGAAAGTGCTTGAAAAAGTGGGTATTAGGCAGTTTATGGAGAATAACAAGCATTTCTTATAGCCAAAGTGTAGAAAACGTTTCAGACTGAACTAACGATTAAGTGTGGTTTAACCTACACAGACTTAATGTAAGCACCACAAACGTAGTTGAGGAATGTTTTGTAAAAATGCCAAAAGTATGTGAAATAGCTTGAAAACATGCTAAAACAAACTGAAACAGACCAATGGCAAGTTCATTTTTTATGAAGATCAAATGGCGAAATTGCAAGGTTTCTGTTGGAATAGGCCTAGAATTATCACATATGCAGATTTGTTAATGTGGATTGTTCAAGACCAATTCAGACTGAGCTGTCTGCACTTCACAATAATGAGATGTAGGATTATACGGCAATTCATTCAGAAAAAGATGTAAGGAATGACAGAAAGTACACCCGTTTGGCAAGCTTGTATGCACCTCCACTTGAATATGATTAGGAAAGATGCGAATGGAGTGTTTGCTTTCATGGGGAGTTATCTGTGCGTTGTTAAGGGTATAGCGTTCTGTGAACGTCCATTTGCATTGCATCGCCAGCAATCAGATAAGGACAACAAAATGTCGACGTTGCCCTCGCTGGAAAAATTCGAGGTCGCTCATGTTAGTCAATCATTTAAATGAACTTAGTTGCAACCCAATTCTCGATACTCAACATAAACTTGATTATTTTGATCACTTTACGGTTAAAAGCATCTCACAACCTCTGAAGGCCACTAAGAAATTGTTCTTTGTCAAGGAAGAAGTTGAGCCATGAAGTAAATCGTAAACTCTACAAACAATCTATGATTGTGATAGAAACATTGAAGTATTCCATAGCTTCACCAACTGTATCACATTTGCTTCGAAACCCTGCAACAAATAATTATTTGAACTAAGTCGCTGAACAAAGTCAGGAACTCCAACGCGGTTTTTATAAGCCCAGTTTAAGGTAAAAAGCCCCTTGGATCTAGAAAACATAATTGCTATGAACCAGGCGAGGCTGTTGATGCAACAGCAGTTGATGTATTTACCATCGCTATTGGCCTCGTTACACCATACCCTCAAAACGTGTTTTCCACTCTTCAAAAGATTATTTTGTTTAGATCTGATCTGATTTGTCTCAGAAAAACACGATCGCCAAATAAAGGATGATATCGTTTTTTAAGGTGGGTAATTTAATCGCAAAACAGCTGAAAAATGCAGAAAACATTCTTGTCGCACTGAGGAAAACCTATGGCTGCCTACGCTTCCATGCAGGCAAGCCATTGCAATGCTCACCGTCTAACCACTTTGCTTGTACGAACGACACTTGCAACCCAATCGGATTTCTTTGCTAGTATAGGTCCTACACCTCACGAAAGAAACAGCTATCGATCGCTCGCAAAAAAAGCAGCACTGAACAGCTAGAGTTTCTACGGAGTGGTGCAGTCTTATTCATTTGTGTTTGCACTTGCCATATAGCTGCTGCTGCTGCTGCTGCACAACTTCCGACTATTAAACGTTTGTTTTCTGCTTGGGTCACAGTGAGTGACGTGCACTGTCGTTTTCGCAACACAACTATTCTGTGACGAAGCGCGACTCATTGCCAGTGAACACAACTTCTGCTCACAGCTCGAGGGCGGTGGACCTTGAACAAAGGACTAGTCACGCTCTGATTTCGTCACAGTAGATATCACGAGTGCTCTTTTGGAGGTAGTTGCAGAGGCGCTTTGCTGTAGGCGCATCTGGGCGGACTGCGTCGTAGCGATTTCGCAAACTGCATTGTTGAGTGCGGAACAAATGAGCCAGGACAGTCCAATGTCCACTCATTAAAAGTGTTGTCGCAATGTGGCTGCATCAGTAAAAGCGAAAGACTGGCGGCAGTAAAACCGTTGCGAGCGTTTGTTGCAGGAGACAGGTTTCTTTGTCACAGCATGGTGAGTGGAAGAATTGAGCGCATTTTGTTGCAGAGGGATGCTTTGCATGTAGCCTTGGCTCAGCGAGTTAGCAGGAGGTACAATTGTTGTAATCACTACGCTGTGAGTGCTTGAAAGTTAGGATAAGCACTTGTTTTCATCCTTCAGATTGTCTCGTAAGTATCCTTGGTTTAGCTAAAAACAGTAAAATTTTCCGTTGGAAATGAAGTTCTTGCTAGATTTTTTGTGTATCGCTGCTCTTGCAACTACAGTTCGATCCGTCTGCTTGAATACTGAAAAACAAAAGGTTGGTAATGCAGAGATAAGACTTTGTTTATTTTCCTGCTGCAACAGGCTTTTGCAAATGACGTCAGTGTTTTGTTCTGCAATTTTATGTAATTCTAAAGTGACCATCTTTGTGAACTGCAACTGTTGGCCTACTACAGTTTTGTGCTATTCACCTCACCGTTGCATTTTGGCGCCCTGCAGTTTTTAAGCGAAATTGCGGTATTCGACTTTTGGACAATTTGAATGTAATTGCTTGACTCTGGCTACGCACAACCCTTCAGTACTTCCGCACCCTACTGTAGTCACGAGCCAGTTTAACAATGTCTGCGCACCCGTTTTCTCGAGATTTTTTATTCCATCGCCCCCTTTTCACTCTCGACACGTGGATTTGGCCCCCCAAGCCTGAAAGCAAACACAACGTAGTCAATTTAAAAGAATTTTATTTGAAAGTATTTAGTAGCTGAACTAAGGAATTGTATTACGACGTTAATATAACGTACTGAAATAGACATGAGCAGGTTTAGTAAACATTACGTTTTCAAGCCATAGCATAACAAGAAAGTTAAATGATTGGTTGCGAACCAGCATTGCTTGGCATTGCAATACATTATCAGGAGGGTAGAAAAACTGTTTTACAGCACGGTAACCGATCGTATTTTCTCCTAAACTTTGCGTAATAAATTGTGATTTACTCTGCGATTCATCACTGCCTATTATGAGTGCAAAAGCTACGACATCCAAAGTTTTCAGCTATTTAAAAAGGAGTGAAATGTGAATTTCATGCTAAAACTACCGGATTGTTAAAGGTTTGGTCAATTCTATTAGTTTTGTGTATTTGATTTTAATTCCATTTTCCATTAAACTTGAGGCTCATCAATGCAATTGAAATGTGTGAAAACGGAACAGACGACGGAGCCATGAAAAAAAAAGAGCACCGGAGCCGGAGACACACTCATGAAAAGAAGACCTTCGCAGCCAGAGCTGTGATTTTTACGACGGTTCCGCAGCCCTGAAATAATCCACAATCCACACTGTAGCCGGGCACAAACGATCCAGAGTAAAAATTCAACGGATAAAATGCTTTAGCAACAACCTCCAACGATTATCATAGTAAATTAAAAGTTGCAGGACACTAGTAAGTTATATAGTAGGCAGTTAGCTCAATGATCGATTAGTGTTTGAGCATTTTCTCCCGTTTGTGTTGTTTCGCCACCCCGTTAACGTCCCATTGGTTTTATTCGCCCCCTTGCCTATCAAAATCGCTCAAGGGGTGATTCCGCCCACTTTGAGAAACACTGGTCTAGCTATTGACTTTGTTTGGAATTCTTGTGAAGATGTTCCTCATGCCTTTTACTTGCAACATCCTTTAAATGCAAAAAAACGGAACACTTTAACCGAAATCTTAGCTTCTGCCAATGACGTCTGCGACATCTGTGGGCCCTCACTACACGGTCATTGTTGTGCGGCTGCACCCTCGACCAATTGTGTTAGAGGTAATTTGGGGGGTCGGAATGAGAACTGGGCCAATTAAGTCACAGGTCGCAAACCAACCATATGCACCGTTGCTTTACCTATCCAGGCTGCTGCTTAAAAGTTTCAAACCTAAATTCACAGTGCCACATTTCTTAGTTTCATTGACAGGCACGTGATATGTACATGAACTAAAATGCGAAAAGTTGCTTATATACCTTCCGCTGTCGAGGCGATATGTTCTAATATGCCTATCAGTTTTTTGAAACAGTGTCTAGCCTGTTGTGTTTGTTTTAGAAAAAAACTTTAGAACAGTTTTTCAATGAAATGTTACGCGTGTATTTCCCGTGGAGTTGTGGAAGCGAACTTAACTTTCAAGCTAGACGCTATTTGTATTGTGTGTTGACCTCTACATACTGGAGAGCGGAGTGACTACTACCGATACCATACGTGTCGAGGTTGCAGAAATAGCGGTAAAACAGTGAACTCCCTCGTGAATAAATCGTTACGTTTTGACTGTCCCTACCCATGTGGTTACTTTTCCGTATGTTTTTGCAGGCTGCTTTGCGTTGCATCGATAATAAAGTTAACACTTTGCTCAACCACCAGATCGCTGTGGAGCTGAAAGGCCAGTACACCTATTTATACTTGGTAAGTGAGGTGTTCTGCGTTTCCCCCCAACTTCGTTTAACTTTTAACACTTGCGCATTGCACCCACTCCACGACAAATCGCAACTATTAATCGACACCTCGCGAAGGGGCAGTGGAGATTGCAACTTTACTGGAAGCAAGTGTTTTGCTCTATGCACCAAATGATATCATTAGGCTAGAATAGGCAAACCAGACAGCAACCGTGTAGTATAGGCTGCAAATTTACTTGTAACCAATTCGTGATAGCAGTTGGCAGCGTGTGAATAAATTTGTTAATTTCTATCACGCTAAATATCATTTTGAACGCAGTATACTTAAGTTTAAGCCTTTGTCATTTCCGACCTGCCCTGTGATGTGCGACCCTTGGTTTGAAACCAACTCTGCCTTCTCCAGAGTGTCCGAGCATGGCTGATGTCGAAAACATTTCTTAATTGCTGCGTTTCTTTCTCTGCAGTCTCATTTCTTCGACCAAAACGACCACTATTACCCTCGAGTAGCTAAGTACTTCCGCAAGAAGTCCGATGAAGAAATGTCGCATGCTGAGAAATTTATTCAGTATCAAAACCAACGAGGTGGAACTTACGATATCTCAAGCGTAACGGTAAGTTTTCCCCAGTAGACGGTAAGGCAAATGTAACATAATGCATGTACCACATTCACGGATAGCTTCTGCGCTTTCGCAAGGACAGAGCTGGGTTGGTTCTTCATCGCCATTATATTGATGTTGCGTTTAATTCTGTGCAGCATTAAGGCGTGGTGCAGATTCTTTGTGGGAAACGCGAAGTATCAATTGTAGCCAGGATCGAAAAACACATGCTACTAGCCACCACCCTCCTTTGCTGCAACTGCAACGACGTTGCTAAATTTTAAAGACAGCGAAGCTTTGTCACCTCACGGTGCTGTTTACAGCCAATCAACGCCACTTCCCGTTGCATATTTGGCGCAAACCGCTCCACGCACAGGCTAACAAGGGCTGTACTATCGATTTTTTCGGACCGCGTGCTGCGCTCTGTATCTGCGCATCGTTTGTTTGGTACGCATAGGTGTAGGAGCAGGCAAAATTTTGGGAGTGCGAAGGATATTTGTCCAAATTTTCCCCAACTTGCCTGAAAAAATCAAGAAAATGACCAACAAAAAACGACTCCATTTCGTTTTATGTTGGGCGCTTTTTTTCAAATCACAGCACTTCGCACTTCACGCACCATTTAACCCTAACTGGCCCGAAAAGAACTAAAAAACAAGACCAAAAAAACGTCTACAATTTCATTTTGGGTGTCATTTAAATCAAAACACGTACAGCGATTTCACGAAAGTTTTCTCCGGATTTTCACCTGATCAAAAGTTTTGGAGTTGCGCTTGCACCCGCTGCACCCCCGCCTCCCACACCAGTGTTGGTATGTAATAAATAGATGGTTGTAATGCTAATTTTCGTCACAAACGTTTTTCGAAAGAGCATCACATACTACGTCTGAGTTGTAGTTGATCGATGGCAACCGTCCGTGTAAAAGTCCCACCGTTACGATCCCTAAAAAGACGATGGCATTACCGGAACAAATGTGAACTTTTTATACACTTATGTACTAAACATGGTAATTGTATTTTTTTTCTAATGCGTTTATGTATTAGTAGCTAATAAATTGTAAGTCAACAACTGAGGGCTGAGAACAGGGTCACGGCCAGCTGTTATTTCTGAGGAGGACAACTTACGTTTTCAAATTTCGGGGAGGGGCAGTTGTCCGGTAACCCCCAGGCATTGCTGGTTGCGGTCCTGGCTGAGAATAATAATTACTTGTTACTTTTGGTCCCACTTACAACTATCATTCCAGAGAAAAGCTGATGTTGATCTTGCGTTTAATTCTGTGCAGCAGTAACGCGTGGTGCGGATTCTTTGTGCGAAACGCTAAGTATCAATTGTAACAAGGATCGAAAAACACATGCTACTAGCCACCACCCTCTTTTGCTGCAACAATGTTGCTAAATTTCAACGACAACAAAGCTTTGTCACCTCACGGTGCTGTTTACAGCCAATCAACGCCACTTCCCGTTGCATTGTTGGCGCAAACCGCTCTACGCACAAGGGCTGGCCTGACGATGTTTTCGAACCTCGTGCTGCGCTCTGTGTATCTGCGCGTCGGTCTGCTTGGTAGGTAATAGATTGTTGTAATGCTTTTCGTCGCAAACGTTTTTTGAAAGAGCATCACATACTTGGGTTGTTGATCGATGGCAACCGTCCGTACATAGGCGCAGACAGGGAGCCACAAATTTTTGGAACAGTCATTTTGTGTTAACGCGGCATCCTAAAAAATAGTGTTATTCGCCTAAAATCAAAACAGTTTGGCACCCCCATTTCTGGGCTGGCTACGCTACTGCGTCCGTGTCAAAGTCCCACCGTTATGATGCCTAAAACGATGAAGGCATTGCTGTACCAAATGTGCAAGCTTTTTTACTCTTACGTTTCAAACATGAGTAGCAAGAGTCTCAACAACTTAAGTGCTGAGAACAAGATCACAGCCAGCTGTTATTTGTGGGGAGGACAACCTATGTTTTCAAACTTTCGGGGAGGGCAGCTGCCCAGTTGCCCCCAGGTAATGCTGGTTGCGGGCCTGGCTGAGAATGATGAATATTTGTAACTTTTGGTGACCAGGCCCGCAACCAGAGGGAGTGACAATCGTGCAATTGCTTCACAAACGTATGTATTTGTTAGGTTCAGCAACAAGTTGTATAATTTTGCCCCCCCGAAAATATCAGTTGGTTGCGGCCCTGCCACTGACCACTTTTTTCATTCCAGAGAAAAACCGATGGAAAGTGTGCGATACTTGCCACCTTGCAGGATGGCTTCGACTGCGCTAAGGACCTGGAAATTGAAGTAACCCACGAACTCACCAACCTGCTTGCGTAAGCAAAGCGTTATTGTAGGTTAAACAATTCTCTTGTGAAACAACTGCCAAAGGTGTTTGCTATAGAAATAATGACGAAAGAATTTGTTTATATTTTATTTTCCCACGATAGCTATGTCGGTCGAACCCCATCAGTGTCTGACGAAAACCTCAGATCATTTCTGATGTTAGCTCAGGCAAATAAGGCTGGGACTTGTTTTCGTGTTACTGCAACTCAATTGACATCTTGAGTACGTTTGTGCAGTGGCAACCCTTAACATTGCAAATGCCCTGACACTTTGGCTTTAGCGGTGGCAATCCTGGACGTTTGCTTAGATATATGTGATGAATACCTTGTCGCTTCCACTGTTTTTTGCAAATTAGTCGTTTATTTTCACAATTTCCAGAAAGTTTTATACCTTGGTTTTACATCCACAGAGCGGTGTCGAAAGTCGAGCAGGAGGACTGTGCTAGCAGCATAACCATACCAGACGAAAAATCAGACCTCATCTTGGGACAGGTAAGAAAGTTGTTTGCGTAGTCTTGACTGGCCTATGTTCTATTCCTGCTTTGCCTGTTTTAGGTCAAGTCAAGACTATTTTCAGCTGTTTTTATAGAGTTGGGATTCGTTCGCATGTGCTTTTTCTGTGTAATGCTTTCATAGTGGCATGCCATTGGTCGGTTTGTCATACAGGGCGGATCCTGCTGTAGTAATGTTAGGGGGCGATTGGAACGATCGTCCCTCCTCAAACCTATGAATAGCGTTGTTCACCATGGTTTTGTACTATTCGTAAAATAGCATTCGCAATATAAGGCCATTTTTCCAGCCATTTGTTTTGTCACAGCTGTTGTTGAAGTATATTTCATCTCACAGTCGTGAACCCGTAATGAGACGTGACTACCAAATTTTACTGAAATCACCCCCACCCCAAGTCACATGACGGCTTCGCTACTGTAAGACGGGTGAATTATACTTCATAATACGGCTGTGACGACTTAATAGCCTTAAATCGCGAACAGTGAGACAATTGAGCTTGAAAGACTTATTCGAATTGTACAAAATCATGGTGAATAAAGTCATTTTCGTAGGGTTTAGGGGAAGCGATCGCCCCCGCCCCTGGGTTGTCGAGTGCTAAGCAAACTTAGCGCTTCGTGTTTTTGCAGTCGGTGCTGCTGACGACATCAAACGGAAAAGTCAATACTGTTCACCGCCATAACTGCGAGGACATCAATCCACCGTCGAATATCGCTAAAGCGGAATACGTCGAGGTAAGTTGGTCGTTCTTTATTTCGTGTGCTCGGTATCAATGCTTTCGAAATTTCGTAGGTTGTTATCGTCGCTGCGCAAATGCATTTTTGGAACTTATGCTTTGTGGAAACACAGTGATCTCGTACCGTTAAGCATTGACAATTATACCTTCAGCCCTTAAACACTGAAGACCAGAAAATGTGATTGATTTTTTGCCTTTTTTGCCTCTAACTTCTGTTTTTACGCCAAGTCTCACAAGAACCATTGACCATGTAGCAATTTTGTTTCGATTTTTTCAGAGCATGTCAAAACTGAACGTGAAAGTTTGCCATTGTTTTTACGTACGTTTGACAATTTCAAATTAAGAAACATTTATTTTAAAAATGCAGCTGTCGGAAATGATTGCTCACGACTTCCTTGGCCATCAAATAGAAGACACGAAAGAATTGGCCGATTACGCGTCAACTCTGCGCGGCATGGGATCTGGAAAGCTGGAAAGCTTCTTGGCTGACAAGCACTATGAACTATAGACTACTTCAAACCGTTGTACAGAGAGTGTCTACGTAATTTTGTGTACGAATTTCATACAACATAGTGCCACAATAAAAAATACAATGGCTTAACGGCGGTGTGAACGTTGCCACACGGATTCGCAGGTGAACAAACAAACAAACAAACAAACAACAACAAAGCAAGTTCAAATATCTCGCTTGTCTGCAAGAACCTAGACCAGTGGTTCTTAACCTTTCTACCCACTCGTACCCCCTGAGCTTTCGTTATATTGTCTCGTACCCCTTGTCTGAAATCAAATAATTGATACTAACACAATTTCATTGCAACGATATAATAATACAATAAATTTACAGTAAAGTACACCAACAAGTTGTTTTTTTCAATGATTACGCTGCAGTGAGGCTCTTTGTTTGAGATTGCCACTCGCTTGTCTTCATCGGGCTCTGAAAGATTTCTGGCCTTACTTTTGAGGTGTAAGAGAGTTGAGAAACTGCTTTAACACAAGTCATTTGTTGCAAATGGCACAAGCATTTTCAAAGCTGCCTTTGCTATCTGCGGGGAAGCGTTCAGTTGCATGCACCAGAAAGTATCTAACTGCATTAAATGGAAATTCATTTTAATTTTTCTATTGGCTTTCATTTCAACTGGATCCTCCATCATTCCACCATTGTCATCCGTAGAATTTAGGTTAAAAATAAATGAGTCTTGCATCCAACCGTGTGAAATAGAAATCCTGGCTGTAAGTATCT
>JGI24158J21664_10007686_pt1 | contig 14331 bp, 12 predicted proteins | sample Ectturendosymbi3_FD_21664 | JGI IMG/M metagenome (IMG submission 21664) | reverse complement strand
GTCCAGTGGGGCGATAACATTGTTCCAACCGAGGAGGAGCTTGTCCGCGGATTCATTCATCTCACCTATTCGTCATCAAAAAACACGTACGTTCTAATTCTAGTGGAGTTCGAGCACCTTTTTCAACGTCGTGTTACGTTTTGCACGCGACAAAATCTCACATCAGTCAACGCTTAAGCAGCGCAACGTTGTCTAACTGAAGCAAAGTGATGTCACCGATCCTGGGGTGTATCACCGCCAGTGGCTACAGGCGTAGTAGCAGTCATTCGCCTTTGACCAAGTTTGTGCGTCGCGATTATCATACCGATGTCCGTTCATTCTTTGTTCTCGGATACTGGTTGGCCTTCTATGGGGGTATCGGTCAACTGTTAAAACTGCAAACAAGATTAGGGTTGAATAAGTACTATCGCTATTACATTGCTCGATACCTTCATTGCTACAAAGCGTTCGTAATAAAGTTCTCGCAATTTTGTCAGTCGGTGTTGCACAGGAAAGGCAATTCGAGGTGCGTAGATAAAAAGCATATTTGGCGTGTTTTAACAGAAGTCCGGTAAAGTCTTGCGCCGTGTTTTATCTGTTGCTCCGCCCGCCTCTCAAATCGATTTTTGTAAAAAAACAAAAGAGCGCCACCTTGTGAAGAAAATCCTGTTCATTGACATCGTCGTTGATGGGAGTTTTGCATCTGAGCTGAAGTTGACCTAGTACAAACAGTTGCTCTTAATAAGTGGCTTTTAGACTTCTGGCTGTTCAAATTATATTTACCAGTCACGCGCGAGCGAAAACAGCGTTTTGTTGCCAAACCGTTCATTTATTCCGCCCGTTTCCTGTCGTGCAGATACGTGCGACTGTCGAAAAATGGCGAAGTTGTCGACGAATGGGAAACTTTAGCGTGCAGGTGGCTCAACGTTATGCGCAAAGAGGAGTTTGACTGGAAAAAGGTATGCCAACGGATTTTTGCATGTTTGCGACGCCCGTATTTTCGTATTACCACGAAGATATTTTGCATTTCGTCTGTCTTGCTAGGCTTCAACAACTGAAAAACGACTTTACCTTGTATGTGCTTATGACGAACTGAATGTTAATTTTTGTGTGCTTGTGTGTAACCAGCACCCACTGTACTGCAACTGGTCTGGTTGACAAGCAGGCTTTAGCACGCTTGTTCCATCGCGCTCTGTGCACTGATAGAAAAATGTAAATCTGCCTGTTTTTTTGCTAACTTGTGTTTTACCGGCTCGTATCTTTCAGGATACTTTTGGCAAACCGTTTAGTTCTTATGTGCATGTCCACATAATATAATCGCGTCTTACTGCTGTTTACATGGCCTGCAAAATTATGTTGAAAATTATTCTTGAGCAGGTTTGATTAGCGCTTTGTAACTGGTTTATCGTGTCTCCGTGTTGTCCCCTTTTTGAACCAAACAAAAACCTGAAAACAACCGCAACGTCTAAAATCTCCGTTCGGAAGAAGTGTAATATAAATATGACTACTTGGAACGGTACTGTTGTATTTCCCGCTGTACACCGCTGAAAAGACTTTGAATTCGTTAGCGAGTACGGTATTCCTTCTGTGGGCACTTCAAACGATTTGTTGCGCCGAAATGCGGAGGCAGTAACGTCATTAGTTAAGTCTTTTGAACAGTGACCCCTCTAAGGTGCGCAATTGCGCAGTGCTGTTTCATTTCGCGCACTTCCAACATTCTAAATTTAATACGGTGTATATATATCGCATGGCCCTTTTAACGCTGGGAACGCTTCACTTGCTATGTGCATGCATAGTTGCGCGGTCGCGTGCGCTTAGTGCGCACTGTATAAATTTTTTAGAGGGAGCACTGCTCTTGAACGTTTGAACGAAAATACTGCAGGTTCCGCTTCACCGCTCGGTGCGATGCATGGAGTGGTGACGTGTGCGTGGAGTGGTGACGTGTGCGTGGGCAATACCGCAGTGCTGGCAAGAAACCGCGAACTCGCTTGACCTCAACCGAGCTCCATCAAAATATCCGTGAAGCTGTTCATCGCAAACGTTGCTGTGGTTTAGACCAGTGACTCTCGACGCGGTCCACCTGGAATTTCTAGCGCTCCACAGGGGTTCCGTAATTCGCCTGTGAAATTGACCTTGAGCTCGCTGACCTATGAGCAATGCAGTTTCGACTAGTTCTTCATGAGGTGTCGGCACTCAGCATAGCAAGGTGGTCCATCGGATACTTTTTGTAGAAACATGGTCCATGGGCCAAAAAAGGTTGAAAACCACTCGTTTAGACTTCAGAGCGTCCAGCGTCGCCCGCGCCACTGTGCACCTCACCTCTTCCACAACGGCAAGTGAAGCCTTGAGCTGTCCATCAAAGCAACATCTTTTCAAGACACCGGTCAGCACAGCTAATGCATACTCGTTGTCATTGACCAGTGGTTATGAAACCAGTGGAAGTATTTGCGGTCTGGTGCTTTTCTTTTCGGCGGAATCGGCCAAGATTGGCGGCCACTATGCATGCCGAGTTTCTAACCACGAGACATACTAGTGATAATTCGGATCGCGGGGATAGGACAATACAAGGTAATCTGATCGTTCTCGTCTCAGTCGACGTTTTCGATGGGTGCGCAAATGGAGCTGTGATGCCATTGATTTCTTCCAGTGCGACACCTTTCAATCGCAGTATTTCTCGACACATTTTAACACGCCAATCTGGTGGCAGTCATTCTCCCGAAATGCATCTTCGCACATTTTTCTTTTGCAAAGCCTTTTGTTCTTTTTCTGAAGTTAAAATAGCGAAGCAGCCTCAGGCTTTTGAAAGTCTGAAAGTAAATCGCTTGTCAGTTGACACGACAACGAGGCAAACAGTAAATCACTTAAAAACCCTCTGGAACAGGAACGTGGCATGCGCGTGAGTAGTGGCACTAAGATATTTCATCACGTGCTGTTGCGAGAAATCCCATAGCAAGAACAATGATATCTGAAACTATACGTAAAAAATGAAAATACACATCGGGGTTTCTCCAGTTTCCTGTTTTGCTTCCTCTGTTAAATTATCGTTTAGATCAGTGGTCCCAACCTTTTTGTAACCGCAGACCGGTCAACGCTTGACGATTTTACCGCGGCGCGGGAGTACTCTATGATGGTTGTTATTTTTGCACCTTTACAGCAATTTCATTATGTTGTGCGCGCGTAGTAAAGAGAAAAACATGCCTGGTCCTCCACAGCTCCGCTCCATCTCTAACACTCTCACTTTATGCTCCAGCGCTCTCACTCTATGCACGAAACACTGCTTCTATGGGAAGAATCGACCAATCACATGCCCAGAAAGCGAGTGGTGTCACCACCATTGTACATTTTGTAATTTCGCCGCTCAGGGGGTGTGGGGACCAATAGTNTAGATNGGGAGGTTCGACCTCCACTGCTAGCCGGATGGCTCCACTTGGCGAGGGGCATCTGCCTTCTTCTCTCTATCGCCTGACGTCACGCCATGTGGGACATTGATCGAGTCACATATCCCAAGAATGAAACGAACACGTTAAGCAGGCGTTCGAAGTCGTCACACTAAAAAACAGCTGTAGTAATTTGCCAACGGTTGTGAACTATAGGAATGCAGACAACGGTTGTCTGCGATTTACACAGAAAATCACTTCTGCTTGTAGCAATGAAGCGATTGCGAGGTAAAAATTCAACGTGACTGCTTCAAGATTGTTGCGTTTAAATTCCATGTTGTTCAATGCGACTAATGCTCATGAACCTTTGTGAACAATCCCAGCAGGAATTGAAACCTGCCAATTGTTATGTGAAAAAAGGTGAAATCGACTGATACTAAACTCCAAATTGTTTTTGTTCTGTTTGTGCATTTGACGTTTTTGAACGAATTGCTCTGTTACGATGTGAAGCTTAAGTTTAGCAAAGTCGCGTAAGAACGACTTAGCTCAGTTGCCGTGCCTGTTCTCCATCTTGTCGTGCACTTCGCCCACGGCTGCCTGACCATGACACCAGTGCCGCCGTCTGATTGGAATCATTCAAAACACCGCAGAAGGCGGTCGTTTCTATTGTTTTTATATTTTACTGTTGTGCACGCGTTAAAAATGACACTGAGGTTGCTTTACTTTTGACAAAGTGAAATGTATATATGTCATATATATAGACATATATATATGCCCGGCATAGTAAGTAAGCGTGGCGTTGGAACTGACCCCGATATAGACAGTTACAAACCTTAAAGTGAACCGCTTGCTGACAAAATGGTTGCATTTTTGCACAACAGCTGTTTTCATCGACCACGCAAATTTTTGCAGACGATAAAAGTATTTGTTTTCACCCAATGTGTTCTCATTGCATCATTAAAATTTGCGTAGTTGTTTCTTAGTCGGTTCTGATTTATGCAGTAGATCACATTTTGAACTAATCGCCCTTTTTCAGGCGTATTTGTGCAGAGTGGAAGGCAGCACTGAGCGCGGAAGCATCACTTGGCGAATAAACCTTCCTGACGGTAGACATGTCACCAGTGTTTCTCTTCGCGTGGCCAGCGACACTTTCGACACAGGCAAGGTAGCCTGGCTGCTGGCTTCTGATCGTCGGTGTGACGTCATAATGCCAGGTGCGTCTACCTAGTAAACACTACNGTTGTTCGTACTCTTGAAAGAAAGGTTAAAGCTGTNTCTTGCCGATGTTTCTGTGGCAGGTTTTACTTGATGCCTGTCATCACCTTACCTGCTCGGCAGTAGCCTAAGGAAAGACAGGGAAGTTCTATCGGACAAGTTCTCAGCGGAATGTTAGAGGTTAAATACAGTGGCGTAGCCGGCCCAAAATTTTATGGTGGGGGAATGTTTGACTTCAAGCGAGCATCAGTGTTTTTATTTGAGACGCCGCTTCTCAAAGTACAAAATGACTAGACATGCTAAAAATTTGGGGGGCATGGTATAGATTCTTTTATTCTTCTATAACAGGGGTTCTTAAACTTTTTCAGTTGTGCCTCGTTTGGGGTTAGTGATTGATATCCGCGCTTCACCTAAACTCACAATCAAGTACAAAAAAACAGAACAACCATTTATTTGCCATTATACTACTTTTCAACATTATGTCGCTGCCATACTTTCTCCCCCCTTGGGAACATTCCACGCCCCTCAGCTTAAGAACCCAGGTTCTAGAAAATGACAATGATAGAAGGCCGAGACCTAAAATTATCATTGACTGATTTCAACCATGCTATAAAAAAGAACACAATATAAACCAAGAGAATGCGAACACAACAAATGCTGGTTAGACCAAGAATCTAATTGAATTAAACACAAAAATTGAATTCCAGCACAGAATAACCCAAAAATCGAGTTGTTCAAATCTGTAAACCGCGGAGCTGTTGCAGTGTGTGGCAGAACTTCTTACATTAATAATTTAGCTGGGCTGTGCGTTTCGCGCTCATCCAGCACTAACCTTGTTCCAACCGAATAATTGGTTCCTTTTCTCAGTTTTAGACAAAGCGTAGAAACTTCTGAGTTGCATCCACTTTTTCCGCTAGAAGCCTAAGAAACTGGCTGCGTCGCGATTTTACTGTTTCGTCAGTCGTGATCAAACTAGCGCACAATTTCTGGTGCACGGAAATTCCGGCCGGAAATCACTTGTGTTGTTGCCAATTCTTGTCTCCTTCCCGCAATTGGAAGATTCCGGCAGACATAAAAATGTTTTGTCTTTATCACTTTGCAAATATTTTTTGCTACATCCAGACCACTTTTGGCAACTGCTGTGCTCGTTCTTCTGCCGAACTTGTTCCGCGTGTAAGTCTCATTTTTGTTTCTCTTCCTATTGTGGCGTGGCAATTTACGGAAGCACCGATTCATAGAGAGTTCTAGACTGAAGCTAGAAACCTGACACTAGTTACAGTCACAATGATTACATTCGGAAAACAGTATCATGTAAATTTATTTCTGCTGAAGATGAAACTGATACAAAAAGATGTTTGTATTCTTCAGTAGGAAACCCTTTTAAACACGAAGCTTCAGTCAAACAGAACGTACAGCCATGGGAATCATTTGTTCGCCTTTATTCTCTTATCAAAAGCTTCCGTGTTTCTTGACAAGTTTGTACCAGTCGGTAACAACCGCTTTTTATGAAAATATTGATACTGAACTTTCATTCTGAACGTTAAAAAATATTAGAATCTCAAACATGTTTCATTTTATAAACTTTTCAACTGGTTCATGTTAGAGATCGACCGATCTGGCTTTTTTAGGGCCATACCGATATATCGGCCATTCATGGACCAATAGCCGATATTTCCAAAATTTTTAAATTTTGTTTTCTGCTTCATTATCAAAAATATAATGTATTCTGTGCATTACCTTTTTTCAAAAACTTCAAAAATCAGGATTTATCAGCTAAAATTTTTGAAATTGCAGCAATTTCAATATTTTGCTATGATTTTTAATTAATCTGATCGATGATGATGTTTTTGTTTCGGATGCGACGGCCGATGCGTGCTTCATGGGTCATCTTGTCTGCTTGTTTATGAAAACGCATCTGGTAGCGTTGCTGCAAGATAACTGTCTTGAGTTGGTTCGTTGTGCTTTCTTGCGCAAATTGTCTGCATGCGTGAGGAATTCGTCAACACCAACTGAGGCCGATAAGATCGGCCGTTTTGTCCGATACAGATATATCGGTAAAACCCAAATATGGGCCGATATCGGTCTATCTCTAGTTCATGTTACATACTAGTGCCAAAGTGGATATTACTTCAACAGAAAATTTGAGAATCGCTTGTGATAAACACTGCTAGCCTGACATTTGTTTTAAAAGTTACGTCGCCATATGTGGTGGATCACAGCAACGAAAACAATGCCGGTTTGTTCGTCAACAATACATTGCAAATGTTGTAACGGCACAGGCAGCTAGTCGTTAACAATCCAATCTTTTGCTAAATGGTACAGTTTCAAATATCTGTCTTTTAGCACTTGTCATACTTGCTGCGTGAGTTAATGCAAGATCCTGATGCTTTTCAATGTTTTTCATTTGTTTTGTCTTTCACAGCGTTTGCTTTTCTGGCAAAAGGTCGACATTTTCACTCAATAATTCCAAAACCCATTTGAAATTTGAAAGTTAGCATAATGACCTCAGTGTAATGCTTTATAGGTTGCTTTTCTTGCAAAATTGCAAAATTAAGCTTTGAAAAACTACTGGAAATTAATAATGAAGACGTGTATGCAGTAATCAAAAGAATTTGTGCAAATTGTCGTCAAAATCGTCTACTTGAAACATAAAATTATGTTGCTGTTTACTGCCTAAGCTTTGAGACTACCTAAGCTTCAGTGTATTTGGAAAAAATCGCAACTGCAAAGCAAGCGCTTAAATAATTGCAACTCCGGCTGGATTTTTTCATTATTTTTCTGGTTCCGACTGGAAATCATAAATCTTGGTACCGGTACATCTTCATTTTGATATGTACTATCGCTTTGAAAGGCTACAGATGATTCTTCGTTGTATCAAGCGTCGTATGTGGTTTATGGACAGCTTCCAATTTCCTTTTGTGATTTCTTTTTCAGGAAAAGCACACTTTTTCGAATCAGAATACAAAGGCTCGCGATGCGTGTCTGTGAACGCAGTCATGAGTGGTGGGAACGGCGATTGCGGTTGGCAAAAGGCCCAGTTGTTCCGCGAATCCACGAAAGCGCGCGAGGAGACGTCATCGTTTGATCTCAAAGTTTCGTTTGAGGCTTCGTAAAGTCTTATTTCGAAAATGAACGGGGACGTGGTGTTTGACCTTGAAAAGAAAATGTATTTACATCCGAATGGAAATTGCCGAAGATGCTAATTGTAGATGTCGAGGCGCTTTTTGAGCTTACCGTTTCCGGTAAGCTCCAGGAGCAAAAATGAGCAACGCGCACATGAATGCAACTTGATACGTGCAAGTCAAAGCGCCATGACGCATGACCAAGTGATATTGGCCTAATCACGCGTGTGACACTGTGCAAAGAGTGTTGCGCTGCTTGTTTGGAGCGGTCAAAAGATGCTTCACCAACGACAAGCGTGTGAGCTTCTATCGCAATGCCTGTAGTAGCGCGTCCTATGATACTACGTATCACACAGTGCATGGTGGATCGGTGCGGAGAACGTGTGATTCGACTTACCCGTAAATTATGACGTTAAAAAGACGCTGCCTTTTGTAGCTGCGCTTGTTGGTTTTAGATCCTCGTAGGAAATCTTTAACTTGTGTCGTGGAGTCAGTTTGTTGGTTGATGTGCGATACCGAGCAGACATTTGATTGTTTGCGCGAACGCAAGTTTTCAAAAAGTAATGTTGTCCTTGTTGACGAAAAGCAGTTGTTACGTCACACGCTTTTACCTGCAGCAGATAACTTGCGCTCGTGTGCAATTGGCTTGCGCTTCAAACGCGGTTACACCGTTGCCATGACAATGCGCCATCGCTGCTCCTGAACAAAGTATAGCGTTGTTTACTGGTAATGCTGCTGAAGGTCGTGTGGGAAGCAATGTGCTCCGCTCGCTGGACGATGAAGCTTCGCCATCCGCAAACGTGCTGGCTGTTTTGCCGCCAAGTGAACAAACCACGCTAAGAGCAATAAAGAGAGGTTTCGCGTTCACGCTTCGTGAAAATCGACTGAGAATAGTTGGGCTAAAAATATATATCTTGGGAGACAAGCTGATCGATGGCAGGAGTAAGCTTAAGATTGTCGCAAGTATTCAATTAGTTGGCGTGCATCGAGCTGTTGTTGAGTGAAGAAACAGACTCAACGTGCAGCGTTTCTTTGGAAGTAAAAACGTAGCAACCGGTGGTGACTTGGAAGCGTGTCGAGGTGGATCGCACAAAAAAATAAATAGGAGGCAAAACCACACAAGGCCACAGCCCGTTGCGGATGACGTATGGTAATTTATGCATTATTTTGACTCAAATCACAAAATAACACATTCAACAAGAGGAAAAAGAACAACATCAAAGAGCAGGATGAATTGCATGTTGATGATAATATAAAAACGTCAACTTTAGCAAATTGATGTATTCTAACGCATCGCTCTTCAACCGGTGTGCACGGTGCACCACTAACAAAGGGTTCACGAAGGTGCATCACAAACTTGTCACACTAAACAGATAATTTTTACAAAATCTTTCTCTTAGCAAAAATGAACCATTAACCAACCAATGACTTTCAGGATTTAACCGAGACTTTGCACAATCTAAACTGTGGTACATCAGCATCACACCATATCAAGCTGATTGTAATTAGATGATTATTTGTGATTTATAAGCAACCGGCAATGAGCCATTACCAACTGAATTACGTAGCTCAGCTACTGAATTAGGGGACTTGCTTATTTACACCCGGGTGCTTACAGGCATGGGCGCAATTAGGTGGGGGACACGGGAGAGGTGTCAGTAAAGAGGGTGCGTGAGTTTAAGTGTTTATGTAGATAGGGTGCATGAGTTCGTCAAAATATCTTTTTAAGGGTGCACCGTAGCAAAAAAGGTTGAAGAGGACTGTTCTGACGTACGTGAATCACTGAGTTCGTGAAAGGCCATATGGTCAATGCTCGGTCAGCCCTATTGCTAACACCAATCAATTCTCGATTTGAAGACGGTAATAAAAGAAAAGTAACAGTCTGCATCGAGTCAACGTCAGACAAACTAAGTTAACAAAACAAAAAGCAGATGTCTATGTACAGGCGGTGGGGTGAGCAATAGTGGAGGTAAAAGATTTAAGATAAAACAGGGCACTGAAAAGAATATTAAAGAAAAGTGACAACCATGTGAAACGAAGATAAACAGGAATTTGGAAAGATGCAGGGCGTTTTGTATTTCCAAATGAATTAAGGCGAGAGAGATTTCAAATTATGAGACCCTATTTTGAGACCGATATACTTGAATGAGAGTTGGCACTGAGCTGTTTGCAATCACTGAAGCGGAACGTTGAAAACAGTCGCTGCCACATGCAGAGGCTAGAGTAGGTGAGCAAAGGTTCGGGACGTTGGTTGTTTTTCAGATTGAACAGTAGTTCCCATTTTGCCTTAATTTCGTGCTGAAATGCTTGGAAGGCAGAGTATAATACCTATTTATCTAGTGACCCTTACTCCGCCATTAAGTTGCCCCAAGTAGTTCAGTCGGGGAACGCAAAAAAATGTTTTCTCGCAAATCCTTTGAAGAGGAACCTTGCTACCTTATGAGACACCAGTCTAATGGCGGCTTCGACGTCTTTTTTCATGAAAATACCCAGAAAAATTATGTGTTGACAGCAGAAGAACATGTTTTCTTTGCAGTAGCATGTGTTTCACTACCTCAGCTTTTGGCATTACACTGCTGTTTTTTTCCCAAAAAAACGTCGCTTTTTCTCAGCAAGTGAGCTCTTCATTCATGGTTTTTCACCCTCGGCCACACAAAATTTTGAAACCTACCATATCCATGGGCGCAATTAGGTGAGTGACGCGTCCCCCCACTTTTTCAGACAGTGGGCAGTGGGGATATAATATGCCATGTCCCCCCACATTTTCTCTTTAGGTTTCTTAATATATTGGTTTCACACCAACCTGTCCCCCACATTTTACAACAAAATTGCGCCCATGATCATATCTAGTGCCTCTTTTCCCAACTGTCAATCCTAAACGTTACACCTGGATTTGTTCCTGGTTCACAAAAAATATGCTCGATGGAAAGCAAAAATATTCAGCATCACAAAGTGCAAAATTAAAAGACAATTTCTGAATTGCACGTGAATTCAAACAAGCCTGTGCAACTTAAAATCAATGCACTAAACTTCTCGAAACACCAAAACCTTTACAAAGAAAATTAAAAAAAAAACTGGAAGCAAAGCAACAGCAAAACTCACTCCATCACCGCTTATCCTTGCAAGTTTTTTATCCCTGACATTGAATTTATGTACATACGAGTATGTTGTATTTTATGATACGCACTAGAGAGCGTTCTTCAATTTTCGGGAGAAACGTGAAAAAGCGCTTCGTCAAAACAGCTGCAAAGATTTTTCAATTGCTGGAATTTTTATGTCAGCAAGAACAATAACTTCTATCANCCCCTGTAGCCTATGACGCTTTGAGATGATGTGCAACAAGAATCNGTTACAGTTTTGCAAAGTGCTATATATATTTGTGAAACGGCTGTTTAAGCGTAGAATTTAGATTTACCACTATACTTTTTCCATGTGTTGCGCAAAAGCAGTAGCGCAGTCAAGAATTTTGTTCGGGGGGGGGCAGTCAATGACGTCGACAGTCATTGACGCTGTCATGAGTCCGAACTTTTGTGTGTTTATTTTCTTACGATTGAAAATTGATATGAAGCACCAGTAAAAATCTTAGGATGTTTGTTTCGGGGGGGGCATGGCCTGCTCAAAAGAGAACATCTGAAGTCCCAAACAGCTATTGAATCCTCATCACAAACTGGCAGATAACCGGCAAATAAGTTGGTTGGTTTCAAAAAGCTTGATCCACAAGGAAACAGAGACCGTTGGCTCACAAAAACAACGATCGAACTTAGACGTGGACATACCGGTTCAATACCATGCGATATCACATTTGTTGCTGTTTCGAACATGTAATCGACACCGACGGCACATAGAGAAGTTTCTTTTTACTGGCGCTCTACGGAACAAGCGCAATGGCAAGAAAAACATCAATTAATCAACTTAAAAATATTCAGCAAAACTAAGAAAGCATTTAAAAGTTATATGCAATTACTTTGTTGGTTAGTTGAAGCCCATTCACGAAAAAGTTGCTTTCGGTGTTGAAATAAGCTTACCGTGAAATATTATCTGGAATGCAAAAGTCCTGAAAGACGATAACCTGCTGGTGAGGTATTTCCTGGTTTATAACTACTATTGTGACAAACTTTCGCTGGTGTAGATATTTTACATGGAAAGTACAGTATCCAACAAAAGGCGCATCACTGTGTTGCGCAGGTAAAAACACCAGCCAATACCTGGCGTCTTGCAACTTCCTTGAAAACAGGTGACGTGGAGAATGGCCTACTGAATCGAGAGGAATGACGGCAGCAAAAAAACTATAAAAGAAAAATTGTCATCTGTTACACTGAGGAAATGTCGTGGTGGAAACTTTAGTTTTAGTCGGCGCTATTTGGTATAATTAACGCTTAACAACAATTTCCTCCTACAGTAGTTCAGCTTTGCAACAATTTCGAACGCTTTGTGTTGGGTTCAGACAAAAAGTTTAGTTTCAGTGTGCCGAAACTCACAGAGAGCAACTTGCTCACTGGTATTTTTCATTAGTTTTCATCTAGTTTCACTGTTTAAACTTTTTTGGCAAGGTACAAAGCCAAAAAGCGACAAAGGTGTTTTTAGCTAGACAGCAAGTTCGCCCAAACAACGTGTATCTGAGACAAAACAGATGAACAACAAGTAGTTTTTTTGGTGAATTTCGGGCAATCAATCACTTGTTCAGAAGAACTACAAACTTCATAGATCAAGTTAGATTCTTTAGCTCAGTATGGTTTGTTTTATACAGTATATACAGGCATATACGACATATTCATATGTTGCATTACAAGTAGGTAGCAGTATTGCCAGACGAAAATTTAAATATAAAGGCAAACGGTGCTAAAAAAGGCCGAACCGATTATTTAAATGCCAGAAAAAAATCAAAATTTTTTTGTAGTTTTGTTATTCCTTTGCTATAAAGAAAGACTTAAATTACAGGAATATCACAAGAAATTTTCTTCGGATTGAGATTAAGTCCTGCTTGACCGTGTACTGGAGCTCTTTCCTGATGCTTCTCTGACTTTTCATGGTTTGTGAGATTCACACTTTGGGTACAAATTGCAAACTTTGATCCATCGCCAGCTTTTTACACCCATACGAAAGTCTTCTCCCATTCACTCCAGCAGAATCATAAGAACTTTTCCACTTGTTTGACGTCATTATCGCATTTCCATCGCAGATCTATCTGCCAGTCTTGACCCTTGCTTACTGCTTACAACACACTACAAAGTGCACGGATTTCCGGTGTTTACACAAACAATTTATTTTGAATCTTGCAAATCTGACTAATATCAGAACGTGGGCGTCGGTACAATATTCCATTTATCAAAAAACATTTCACAATTTAGGTGTTTCCGAAAACAACGGAATAGTAAATATCTTTCTTTAGAGGGATCTCTTAAAGCGTATAAAAGCCAAAAAAGAACCAAAAGAACAAATTAATTTTTTTGGTCATCCAACTTGAAATAAGGCCGGATTTTTTAATTTGGCCAGAAAATGGCAGCTAGGCATGTCACAACTTAAGTGTGGTTTACAGTATTTGACCCTTTAGGACCGCAAAGCCACTATAGTAGCTCGGACTTTGTGCAGTCATAACTTGCCGGCCGATGGAGCTAGAGAGCTGTTCAAGCCCTCTGAAGGACAACGTCTCCTAGTTTCAATTTTTAAAACCGGGTACTTCTTGTATCCGCTTTTCATCGCGGCAGAGTTGTTGAGGCAGTAGCACTAGGACGTCTCAAAATACCTCACGCTTTCAGCAACTTCTCATATTCCGCCGTCTCTGTACAAAGGCAGGACAATGTCAGGTCAGAAATGTAATCACACTACCTGGTCTTTAGTTGGCCTCAGCGTCACTGTCACGTGGTTGTATCCAGCAGGGCTCGCCTCGCCAACTTCGGGCATTCTTTTCACGTGGCCGAATCATCGCAGTTGTGATCTCTCCGTTCGAAAGAAAAATGGCTCGACATGTAGGGATCTGCGGATTTTCCATCTGCTCTTTTTGTCACGTATCGTCACGCCACGAAATCTTCGCAAAAATCCCATTCCTGCTGCTTATGTTTGATATAGCACTCTTTCGGTCATTACCCAAGACTGAAGACTACAGACGAGGATCGGAACAAAAAACGATGTAAAAGCTAAAAGCTCTGGAGTGGTTTAAAGCTCCCAACGTGTGACCGCGGAACGATGAAGCTCATGCAGGACTGTCTTTGCTTTCCCAATCGGTATCTCAATACCCTTATTCTGCCTTGTGTAACTCGTGAACACCATCCCAACGTAATTAGGCTTCTCAAAAGATATTTTTTATGTATGTATATCTACTTTTTGTGTCTTGTTCTTTCCTGCGCACATCTCGTTTTGGGCATGAAAGTACAGTCCATAGTTTGCTTCTGTTTTGCTTTTCTTTTGTACCTCATCAATTTTTTTTTTTATTTCTTTTATTTCTATATAAGTTTTAAAAAAAATAAGTTTACTGTAGCCCATTGTCTGCACAAACCAATGTTATTATCAAACCAGTATAATTTAGACCTGAAACTACCTAGCTTTATATGACGCCAAGGAATTCATGCCTTGCAGTAACCTAGCTTTTGTCTGGATTACTGAAGCAGAACACCAAGTTTTTTTTCCGACAGGATACCATG
>JGI24158J21664_10007685_pt1 | contig 14331 bp, 10 predicted proteins | sample Ectturendosymbi3_FD_21664 | JGI IMG/M metagenome (IMG submission 21664) | reverse complement strand
GCATGTCACTTCCGCAACGTCATTGTTCAGCGCCTTAGAGCGACATGTCGGATTTCGGCGCTTTATAAATGCATGAATTATTATTATTATTATTATTATTCTTGTAAAAGCAAAAACTTTAACAAGCTGTGTAAAAATTCATCTTAGCTGTTTTGAAACCGAAATATGGTATCCACAGACAATTTGCCAAATAGCACTCAGTTTAGCAATGATACGAAGCTTCATCGTATTTTTGCAAAAGTTGTACAGTTGCAGGGCTGCGCAATGTCTCATTGTATAGTGTCACGCAAAGCTGAGCAAGTACTGCATAGTCTGTGACTTTGAAGAAAAACTGAATTAAGCTTTTTTTACACAATTCTTGCAAAATAATATTCGCAACTGATAGTTACTGAAGGTTAATGATTTGGTGAAGATTAATCTCCGAGTAACATCGAGAATAACTTACCCTTATCCTCTGACGCAGTGTATTGCTTCCTACGTTCGTGGAAGGAAATCCTGCTTGAGCAGTTGCCACCACTAACAAGACAAATGCTTATTCCACTTGAACAGGCAATGCAATTTATTCTCATTTCTACGGAAAATACCGACGAGTGAATGTCGCCGTTGGCAGTGGTGCAGTGAAGAGAGGAAATGGCTCAAAATCCAGCCTATATCTGTAACGTTGACGGTTTGTGTTGCACTGCTGTTTAACGCAAACTCTCCGCGTCGGATTAAGAAGTGGGGAGAGGTGCGTTAAAAAGGTCATTATATGATATTCAAAAGTTCTAAGATTTTTCACTTGCAATTTTACCAAAAGTGACAAAATAACGTCATAATTTTGGTGATATATAAGGGAACGTCGTTCAGCCTTAAAAAAGTGAGGCACCTCCCTTTTCGCGTTCCCACACTTTACACCACTGAACATATCATTTCCAGGCATGGATCAAGGGATTTGCTGTAGGGCACACAAGGTGGTGTAGGGACTGGGGTCGTAGGTTATTGTAGAGGTCCCTACTACTTGAGGGGTCAACCTAGTTGTTGCAGGAACACAGGTCGGTCTCCCAACTAAGCAACCTGACGTCTTGAAGTTGCCAAAGCAAGGCAAATTAAAAGGCTCTCACCACTTTGTTCGCTAATAACTCTCCAGTAGTACTCTAAGTTGACTGCTTCTTTCGAGTATATTCAGATATACAACAAAAACACCGATACACCTGAGCGTGAAGCCAGAAACACGTAACGTAACAGTTCGATGTAGAGTCGGAATTAGAATGACGACGAACAACAGCATTGGGCGTTCGAATGGGCCACAGGAAACAGCGACCGACTGCGGTGATGTAGGTTTGCAGGCTATCATGTCGGCGGTCGGACTGTTCGCAAACAAGTACATCACGTTGAATCACGAATGGAATATTACTGGGAATTACGCGGTTATAATGCACAAAACATTAAAGCACTAATGTGTCCACTATAGTGGCAAGTATGCAAAATATTTTTTGTATACGTTAAGCAGAGCCTTAGCGTTATTTCTTTTTTTCTGCCAAAACATCCATTGGTTAAAAGAAGAAAAATCTTGCGTCACCGAAATTAGGTGCAACTTTTTCAAACCAATTAAATTAGAGAATCCGCTGTGCAAATACTATTGCACTGTGCGAGGTCGGACAAATTCGCTAGTGGAATATGAATTTTCCCTGTCTTCCAAAAATAGGTTGCGTACAAACTGTTTACTGCGGACAATGTTTGTTGATATGTGAGTATCATTAATTTGCAGTTGAATTTTCCTGTCATAACATGAACTTTCAGGCAACAATAAGCCTAACTTACTCCCATTCATCAATCAACATGATTAAATCACGCATGCTGTTTTCTCTCCTTTGACGTCACGTCATCGTGCGAGAGATGATAATAGTTGATATAACGTTTCGAAAACCGATCATAAATGTCATTAAAATCGTTGAATAAGCCGTTGAAAACAAGTGGTTTTGTTTTCGGGTGCTTTTGGCTTTTGTCTGGGTCTCAGTGAGTAGCAGTGACAATCCAAGAATATTTAAATGCTGCGCTTGTCTTAAACACGTAGGTTAAACACTCACGAATATTTTGTGCCAAAGCTTAAATTAAAGGTCAAAAACGCAAATACGCAATAAACTCAGTGACTTTGTGCTGTTATTTGTTGTTTATGATGGCATCAAATCTGGGTGTCTTGGTGCTGACTTCTACTTGCATGTTGTGTTGAGGGTCCAGTCAATTTCTGGTCTTGGTTCAGATGTGAAGCAGGCAGAAGAAAACAGTTTCAGATACGTTGTTGTGAAAGGCACAAGCACAGCGACAACCTTTTTTGCCAGCAGGGGATACATTTTCAGTTGAGAAGCCCAAAAGTGGTCCAAGCGACTATCGGTGAACTCCATTTGGATTCTAAAGTGGTTTCTAAGATCGATGAGTTCTTCGCTGATATCACTGTCATCATCAACATCTTCCAAATTCAGCCTGAAAGAGGGCCAGATCCAACTGTTACACGTTCGCAGCTATCACACGAGAGGCGGCCATCGAAAAAAGTAGGCCTACAGAGTAACTGCAGATGTTCAATATTTTTTCAACAGTCTGGATGCAAGTTGGCATTATCACTTTCAGTCAAACTCCTAACCCCCTTCCCTTGTACAGGTTTCAAGTCACAATGCAATTATGATAGGGCAAGGTGAATTGCGCAACGAAGTGGTTTGTTCTTGCAAGAAGGAGAACCACTATTTTTGATGCCATGGGTATGATACTATTGCACAAGCTTGACTGCAATTTACGGCTATATTTATGCATGGTTGCTTATTAATTTGGAAGCAGTGATTCCAATTTGGCCGCAGTTTTGCCAGCAATTTTCGCTAATTTTTTCCCAAAGCATACACTTGCGCTGTTCAGATGGTAGCGATTGGTAAAATTGCTACAATGTAAATTTTTATAACCAGTCGCCAAACGCTACAGTGAATACACTATAGGCCTGCTAGTGACTAGAGTTTTCTTAATAGATTAACCCTAGCACTACCTACGAACCGACCTCGAATCCCTAGAGGCAATGGCGTAACTAGAGGTTTGAGCCAGGGAGAGGAAACTTAGCTGAAGGGTCAGGGGTCCACTGACCACCGTGGGGAGCCCAGCAGCCAACACTCAGAAAAAAGTTGAGAAATGATAATGAATCCGGAGGCGGATGTCTATCCAAAAATCCGAGATCACCGAAAACACCTCGAAAACGCAAAAAACAACCTATTGAATCCCAGAAAAAGTACTAATACCGAAATATAAGCTAAATAGGGGGCCGGTTTTACATTTAGCTTGCCAGGGGAGCTGTTCGCACCCTGCCCACCGTCAGTCACGCTGCTGGAAAAGAGTGCTACGCAAATGGGACATCTGTGATGTGAAAGACTTGAGAACGAAGCTTTAGCCCTAAGTGTTGAACACGACAAGAAGTGTAATACTGTATCACTTTCTAGTTCCCCAAAAACCTTGCGCTAAAGTTATACAAAATTGTAAGGCTCTTAAGTTTTGAATCAAGCCAAGGTTGATTTATAAGCAATGNCGCTTCGGTTATCTTGTTGTTTGCAGTATCATTGAAATGCGNTGCAGCACGGCCTGCTTGTCTCGTTACTACGGTTACAAGAACGACCAATTGCTTCAACAGTGCACCTGCCATCCTGGTTTGTTTACAAACCCATCATGTAAAACGAACTTTTGCACAGGGCTGAGTTGATCCAACAGAGTGAACAAATTTTACGTAGGCCTACCTGTAAACTTTGCATACTATTCGCGTGCATGTGGAAACTCAATCTAAAGCCGACGAACAGTCAGGAAAGCCAGTCAATAATAAACTGAAAGTTATAAACGTAGATTTTGAAAAATAGTCATCTCGTAAGAACAACACACCGAAAAAAGTTGTTTGGCAAAGGGGTGTTCACGACGAAATGATTTTCGGAAGGTATATCAACATCTGGGGAATCATTCTTGGTATGCGTACATAAACTGTGCAAACACCGCCCGTCGGCTAAAAACATATCTTGACTTTAACGCCCGCGCGAGCCACTCTAGTGCCTTGCACGTTTTTGGTTACAACTTGCCAGCCGCTATAGCTAGAGAGCTGTTCAAGCCCTCTACGGATGCGGCAATTCTTCTAGGTTCGATTAAAAACAATTTTTAATTTGGGTGAGGGGTTCGCAAAATGGGGGTGTTTTTGGATTTTTGATCAACTTTGACCAGTCCTGGACGCCAATCCAATGCGCCCAAATTTTGGATCAAACTTTTTTTGAAAACGAGGTCATCTCCCGCGTCGATAAAGCCCTTGATTGACCTTCTAGCATGTCTGGAACCAAAGTTATGGCCCAAAAACCTCATTTTACCACCAAAATCAGAAAATGCATGAGTCTCCCACTGGGGGCTGTAGCTCGTGATAACTGGCTGCTAGATAATGCTAACGAGCTATTCGAGCCCTCGAAAGACTCTTGAAGTCTAGTGTGCTCTGAAAAAAAACATTTGAGACTTGGGTGCTGGGTTTTCGGTGGGTGGCGTCAAAAAAAGGGTAGGTTTGGCTTTTTTGGTTGTTCTATTATGACGTCATCACCCGGACAATGGGCCAGAATTGTGGCTCAAAGTTTGGTTGTATTCTAGGCTGGAATATGAAGCTGTAGAGGCTTAGATCGACTTCCTACCGTTTCTGGTGCCCTAGTTAGGGCCAGAAGACCCCAAATCATTGAGGACATGGCGGAGTAATTTCAGGGTATTTCCCTAATTAATTTATGCTTATTTTGCCATAACTTTTGAACCAGAAAGAAATGCTAGAATCAAACCCTCTAAAGACTCACATTGCAGCCTAGAATCCAAAAACCTTCGAGTCACAAAATCTGATTGGATTGTTCGACTCCCAGGATATGACGTCATTATCGAAATGTAAACAAATATGCATAAACATCCTCTCAATATGTAAACATCAACAAAAAACCTGTGATCTCAAGCTGAACAATTTCTTTTCCAGTCTAAACTACTAGTCTTCACGAATCTTTAGAGGGCTTGAACATCTCTTTAGCCTATTCTAACGGCGAGTTATGGCCATATACAAACGGGGTGTTTTCCACCCCAGGTTAGTGATTGAAGGGGTAGGAATTTTGACTAATTTTTGGTTTTTGTGGCATAATTTTTGATCCAGATATGCTAGAAAGCCAATCAAGGGATCTAAAAACTCGTATGATAGCCTAGTTTCGTAAGAATACTTGGGCCAAAATGAGGGCCCATTCGATGGGTGTCCAGGGCCGGGTAACGTAGGCCATAAAAACGCTAAAACACGCCCACTTGTGACGTCCCCCCAAGAGAACCCCAAACCCAAAACTAAAAAAAATATTTTTTTGACTCGGAACTACTAGACTTGCTGAATCCGTAGAGGGTTTGAACACCTCTCTAGATGCAGCAGCTGGCGAGTTATGGCCAAAAGAGTGCCGGCCACTATAGTGGCTTGCATAATATGCCTGCCTTACTGCAGTAAATTTATGTCATTGTAAATGTTGTGACATAAATATCTGAATCTTCTCACATCAGTGAAGAAATAAATTACCACGTATTGTCTCGTTCGAGGCGTAGTATGTCAGACAAGATGTCATGCGGAAGAGAGAATGGGAATCAATTCTTCGCAGAGGAAAGCAAACTTTGTGTAAGTTTTCAAAGGAACCAACATTCCAGTGTTCAGGCGGTTGTGCAAACAAAATTGTGGAGATGAGTTCAACCTTAAATGCACTAGTTCTCAACCACGAGTGAATCCACCAGGCAGTGACAAAACTGACGAGGGAGAAGAGGAGCGAATTACCCTCTGGCAAGCTAAACGTAAAAACCGGTTCCCCAATTTGCTTTTATTGCATTTTGGTTTCCAGCAGGTTGTTGCTTGTTTCGGAATATTTTCAGTGATTAGGGGTTTAGTGTAGTCATCCACATTTGGATTCACAATCATTTCCCATGTTTATGAGTGTTGGCTAGTGGTGCCCCTATAGCGGCCAGTGGGGCCTTTCAGCGAAGTTTCCCACCGTGGCTCAAACCTCTAGTTACGCTACGCCTTTAAGAGTTATGGCATTCACAGGTTTGTTGGACGTTCTCTGCGTAAAACCGACCGAAAAACTTAATTGCGAAATAGCTGGACTTCTTAACCTTCGTGCAATTTACCGGTAGTGCACATAGGTTTCCAGAAGCGACGCTTCCAGATGCCATAGATAATGAAATCCACGAAGGGGCATTTTGCAAATGGTGTTGGGTTCGCAACTAATTTTGTCAGTCGCAGCGCTAATGCCACCAACTTTGCACAGAGGTGTTTGATGCATTCCTTAGCCTTTGCAAAAAATGACGGAAATACGTACGTGAGAGATATGCTTTCTGAAAGCAGAAAAAATATCATAGTCCAAAATTCAGTTCGACTGAGACCCGTAATCAAAAAGTCAAGTTTTGCGGTCGTCAGAAGCTTCCTCTGCGTGGTCATAGAAATTGCGGTTGCTTTCGCATTGATGACCACGACCACAACGAGGAGCTGCATTAAGACTGCGCTTAGATGCTGCTGATGAAGCTACAACTGACTCGTTTAGGAATGCTCCACGTGATGCTTCGAACATAAGCTGGCATCACGTGGAGCATTCCTAAACGAGTCAGTTGTAGCTTCATCATACGCGAAACAAGATAATCAGATTGCTGACCAAATAAATCTAAAATCAAGTTGTAAAAGATGTTGACACACATGAACTACTTCTCTGTATTAGTGGACGAGACTTCCGATAAAGGTCACGTTGAGCAGATCTGCATCTCTCCTTTTTGTCAAAAGCAACGAGATTAGATTTCTATGCTTTGTGCCATTTACTTCTATCCCTGGCGAAGGTCTAGCGGATTACATATTAACAAATTTGTCGCAACTGGACCCGACCTGCTGCAACACTGCTCGTATGTAATCATTCAGGACACACACACACACACGATCAAGCGTTGCCATTGATGTTACGGCCAGCATAAAGCTTGTCAAAAGGGGCTTAAATGTATTCGTCAATAAAGCAATCTTGGCTTGTGATTAATTTAAAAACAGCGACAAATAATACAGTCGTACATGCACAAAACTAAAAGCATTAATATGATTGCATAGATTCGCACTGCATCTTCTCAATAGTTGTCTCGCATACTCTTAATTGGAAAGGCAAAAACTAAAAAAACACAAATGCAATTAAGAAAATACAACGATTGCTCTTAAAACACTCAACACAGCTACACCATAACATCAAAGGCGTGAAGAACTCACAGTAAATAGTTACCATGTTATGACTAATAAAACGAAAAGCCAAGACGTTGGTCATGAACCAGTCAGTCATGCACTGGGAGCAACCGACTGTGCACTCGAGTCAGCACTGCATGTTCAGTACGAATCTCTGACATGAAAACAGCTGCAGCTGCCCGCGGCCAATCCACTGCATTCTTTTGTTAATTTCACCGTAAACAAAGCGACACCGACAGAGCTTGAGCTTTGGTAAGGCGCAATGGCATTGCACTGGCAACACTTTTGGCGAATTTCAGACGATAAGGCGAGATCGAATAAAGCTTACTTCTGCCGCATATCAGTAACCAAACAAGAAACTTTATTTGGATAACAATCTGCGAGCGAAAGCAGCGCTGCATCTTGTCGTTTTGTAGCAATGTTTTATCGAAGCGGGAGGTAACCAAAGCCGACCGGTCGCTGAAGGCTTGCAATCACAGCGCAGCTACACAGCATTGCTTCGAAACGGCGACGATCCGCCTTGCAGGCATCGGGGAATAGTTAACATGAACGGACAAGCAAACGTGGATCGCGTGAACTGTGGCGTGTAGGGAACAAATTACAACCAAAGTGCGTTGCAGCATCACTGCAACAACAGACATTTTATAGGCATCATCAATTTGAAACACGATAATTGGGTTGATGTCCATCTTATGGTATGCTCCATCTTCAGCTTGCTCGAGTTTACAGCATACTGCACTGACACATACATTATGCCTGCGGAGCGCCTCCACCACGCGTGTTCTGCAACCGCACCCACGAAAGTGACATTCCGTGTTTCTTTTCAAGCAGATCGGCGCGAAAAAACTTTTCTTTAAAACTAGCTTTCCACTGCTTTTGAAACTGATCGAAACTGGCGGTAAACAAAGCACCTCGCAATATTATTTGTCTTCAAATTACACCGGGACACTCACAAAAAAAGAACTCGAGACAAAGCAGTACGCACATTAATGATTTGAATGATTCAATGACGCTACGAAGCGGAGGAATATTTGCTTCGATCAAATTTACGAATGCAGTCGTAGCCAAGAGATCCAACCTTGTGGCCAGCAAGAGCACAAGCGAATTGAACGGCCGTGGTCACATCGTTACCGCTGTGTAAAGCGTGGACAACGCCGGCCAGAAAGGTGTCCCCAGCTCCCAGAGTGTCCACAACTTGACTCGGAGAAACCGCAGGGATCATGGTCACTTCGTTTTCTTTTCCGGCAATTCCACTTGCGGCGCCAGCGGCACCCCAAGCACAGACGATTAGAGTTCTGCACAAAAGTCAATGATGAATGAATGCGAGGTCTGCGAAGTCAGTACAGAAGGTCATGGCTGAAATTAAGTTTGTCTATGCCGGTCTAGGACAGTTCGGCGCCGTAGTGTCGGCCACGAGCCGTTTCGGCGACGGGACGTTTCGGCGATGGTGGTCGCAAATGTTTATGCGAAAAAATGTGTGTTTTTGAAATACTTTGAAGGTTAGACTACAAAAGATGTTTGCTTCGGAAGTGTTTTTGTTGTCATCCTGATGGTCAGTGGCCAGTGTAGTTTCCCGTCCTTCAGGATTTTGGAAGACCTTAGTGCGACCGTGACCACGTGTGTAAAGAAATATGGCTTGTGACGTTTATTTTTGCTGGCATGAGGAGTTTGTGAGTTTACACAAAAGTTGAGTCTAGACAGCATCTATTGCTTGATCTTTCACATAGGTATCATTTTGATTGCATTTCACAGCTAATCTTAGAATATATCGTACTTTCTTGCCATCGGTTGCCTATATGTGTGAGAATATGCAGTAATGGCACTTCCAAATCCATGGTATGCATCATGAATCTCAATAAATACAGCATAACTGGAAAGATCTGGGACAAGTGCTAGACCGAATCTTGCGCCTACACGCTTCACGACGGCAGTGCGAACTTTTGCACATTGGTGACATTCCAAAGGAAAACACATTTCGCATTTCATCGCCGAAACGGCCATCGCCGAAATGTCCCATTCCGGTCAATGCCAGGGGTGCACAACAATTTTGCTGCTGCCGGCCGCATTACGTTTAGTTTTATGAATTACGGCCGCAAGTGAGTTCAAGATATTTTTGTTTTTTGCATTGCTTTTATTTCTACGCACTAAACCTAATATGGACATCTGTTTGGCCGTCTTTCTACTGAGTATGCTCATACAGTAGACAAAGAGTTTACATTAATGCACGGACGCTATAACTTCTATGCAAAATTACACGTGCATGGCTGCATACAATTTTATCGAACGGCCTTAGTTTGTGCACCCCTGGTCTAAGCCAACAAACGCCTGATAAGAGGGAAAAATACCACAAGCAATACATTATTGTACAGTGCATACATAAGGAAACCGGCCAAAAATTTCAAAATAGCATTTACGAAATCACTCCTTGAAGTTAACTACAATACGTACATGTAAAATAATAGCATCACGCAATTGACGCCCGAATGATTCAAGAAAATCAGGGCATGTAACTTCAGCTTCGAAACGTGCTTTAAAAATAGTAATGCGCAAAACACTCACCCGGGAGTTGTGATCGTTTTAAAGAAATTCACAGCTTCCGTTGCAGACGTGCAGCCTTTGGCTTCAGCGAATTCACGACCGACAATTACCTAAGACAAACCGCCTGAGTGAGGATCTACTATAATGTGGCAAATAGGAGACACTGACTTGCCCATAGGACACTTTTTCCCATGGCAACTTGTGACTGACCCACCCTATGGGATTCCCACGAAACTAGTTTTACGTAGTAAATTATATCATGTGCATGTCCAACGTCTCTTCAGAACCGTGGCAAACACAATCCACAACTTCTAATCAAAAAAATCCAATGAAATTGGACGATCCCTATGCAGATGACGACTAAAGGTAACACCTATCAACCTTATTTTCGGGGTCCTCGCATCATTAAGGTACGGCACTGATCATCTACGTGTAATACGTACTGTGCTTTGAACATAAAATAATGACATTCAACTTCAGAAAGTTTCTGCTACTTGACATAATTATTAGCTACGGGACATGGGACAAATTTTAAGTCCACAGTCCCACCTCATGGGATAAATTCCATTCCCATGCACCAGCCTGAGGAGAGTCAAGTAACAAAATATCTAGATTCTTTACGAAATGTAAAGAAAAAGACATTAAAACAGGAAAAATACATCGCAAGTAAACTGTAAATTGTGAAAATGAAGAAAAATAAAAGCGTAAACAACAATAAATTCTAAGAACAAGAAACAGCAGAGCTTAAAATTTTTTATTTAAAAAACGAATAAAATTTTCAGAGCCGAACAGTAACGACGCAAGCGTGTGCAGTGATCCGTAACCCACAAACGAAACAAACATGTAGAAAAACAAGCAGTAATTTCCATCGAATATTTGTTGTAACGCCAGACCCATTGTATTCAAGCTTCCGCTAACTTTAAATTCCCCACAAGGTTGTTTCGTTTTGTCCTGAACACAACAGTCAAATAAAACTGCAAAAAAGCCCTGTTGTCGGTCGAAGAAAAGCATCAAGTTTGAAAAGTCATTCGCTCTCATCACTATCAAATTTTAACCATATACCAATGCCAACACTTACACGATCCGACTAACAAGAATATATTACAAATTGATATCACCCAAGACGAGGGTTCTGGCATATAACCACTCCACTTACCACGTGCGCATGGGGTAGCAGCTTCTCCAAGCCAACCCTTTTCGATTTTTCCAACTCAAGCGATATTTTGATGCTGTCCGTTGGGTGGCTTGCGTTGTAATCAACAACACTTTCAATCATCTTCTCTACCTCCGCAACATTCCTTCCCTGGAAAACGTACGAAGGCTAATAACCTATTTCTTGCGTTTTCGGAGCACACTGTTTGTCCGCGCAAGACAGTCGATAAGCGACGGTTTTTGGGATCAATGGTATTGGAAGCGACGTCAAATTTGAGAAACACGCTTAGCTGATACATTTCTGGACGTGTTTAGATTCTGCGGCAAAGCTTACAGCTTACCTCAAAATGAATCCAGGAATATCGAGATAAACTCATTTCCGCAAAATCCTGAAACGTGGGCTCGCGGTAATCGCTGCAAATAGTGAACAACGGGTGCATTTAAGCTTAACGGATGCATCAATAAAACTTCGCGGCGAGTCGATAAAAAAGCAAACAACAAACTCGAAATGAAATTCTCAGGTGACAACCTCGTGATGCTTCTCAAGATCGAAGTATGACTCGCTGGAGGGTCAGTGATCTGTGCGATAATGACTCGGGATCTAACGACCACAACAGGACAATAGAGTTCAACAACAGACGTATAACTAAATGCGTATTACTACGCTATGTCGTACTACTGCTACACATGGCAGCAAAAGAGCTTCTTTTACAGTGAGACCACGCAACAATCGCAAACAATACTGTATGAAGTGCGTAAAACTGGCTAGCAGAACAACAAATCATTGAGGCACAGGGCACACTGGCGCGTTTACAGGATATGTTCAGAAAACCTGACGAACGAAACCTGCTTTGATGAGAAACACCACTCCATGAAACGAGATAACATCAGTTTATGACTACACAAATTATATTTCGTTTTAAAATTGATAAACCATCCATTGTGCTAATTGAAAAACTCCACCTATCAGTTTATGTACATTAGAAGAATGCTTGACTTACAGTTCATGGTGCAAAATCGTTCGATTACCGTTGCTGCTGTTAACAATAACCACAGAAAATGGTAAACTTCCTTCACTTTTGTGAATTGCAAAGTCCATGTTAACATGAAAGTCTTCCATTTGCTTCTTAATAAACCTGAAACGCGTTAAACACTATCTGATAAATGCATCTTACATTTCTTTCAACTTGCACATATTTGATAGACTCATTCACGATTTTTTATCATGGAGTCGGTTGGGTTACTGCTTAAATTCTTTTCCCCAATCATTTTTGTTTGCATAACATACTAAAAATGACGGACGTATCACCACTGGCTGTGTCACTGAAGAATGAGAGTAATGACACAGTATCAGAAAAATTCACCTGATGTGTAATTTGCTGAGACTTTTGATGCTGTGCAGGATTTGGCTCTTACTGACAAAAATATTCAGAAAATTGTTATTCAAAGAAACAGCAAAATGAAAGTCATCTTTAGTTACAAATTTTGTGTTGTGTGTACTGTAGGTGTTCTTGATTTCACTATGTGGCGCGAGACACATCTTAAAAACAATATAAAAGTGCCACCTGTGAAAGCAACCTTTCAAAGAAGTAGCTGAACAAATTCTGTTAACTGTTGATGTTGATCAATACCTACATGATAAATGCAACACTGGTTCCCCCATTTCAATAACAGAGCTGAAGATGTCAACATAGTAGGCAAAACCTACACTCCAAATAGCAAAGAAAGTGACTGATTCTTCTTCATTGTATGAGCCAGTTATTTCAATCCACTGCTAGGCTGCACTAGATTTCGGCTCGGGGCTGGAGTTGAGCAGCCATTTGATTATTTTGTCATCCAGAACCCTCAAGCCATGTGCGCTCTATGGGGAGGTTGACGGATTGGACAATGAAGGACAACATGGTCAAGGGTCTGTTCTTCTGCGCCACACTCACAAGCCACAGAAGGGGTCATACCCCATTAGTGTATGCAGGAGCGGAAACGTCAGACACCGCTGCATAAGTGGTTAGCTGGCAGGGCCATTCTGGGAGTGTGGGTGCCGATGTCGTGGATGAAAGCACGAAGTTTCGTAGTGTTCTCCAGCCACTCCGCATTCCATCTGTGATGCGCCATGAGTGCCGCAGTTCTGCTAGAGACAGTGTGGCTCCTTTGCAACGAAGCTCAGCAGGTTGAATGCCTGCAAGGATAGGAAGATTGCCTGATGGTGCAGGACGCAGGCATCCAGTCACAGTTCGCAAGGCATCGTTGATGACAGGATCAATGAGTGACTGATTGTTTGCTGTGAAATTATTCTTTAACAGGGACTGCTTCATCTAAGCACAATTTTACAAAGTTAAGAACAATTTCTACGTTCCCAGCACATTTTGTGTGCGTTGCCAGCACACATGATTCGCAAGTAAACGTTTGGTGAAAGTTGAATTTCAGTCTATCTGCTTCTTCAAAACTACACTGACAACTTACAAAACCCAAGTATATATTCCTGCACTTAGTTTTATTATTTCCTCAGAAAATGTTATAGACTTACATGGCATTACTGAAACATAAAACCAAGCAGTACACCATTGGAATACTGAATTTATTAAAAATTTTGGTCATCTTGGTGGGTGGCCATTATTACCAGTAAAACTTTGAAATGTTATATTTTCTAGTTCATCAAAAGAGACAAGTGTTCCCATGCCAACTTGCAGTATGAAGACATTTAACTACCAACAGTGTTTTTAAGCATGAATTACATACATGTGGTGAAATAAAGACCTTTAAAGCTAAAAAGTATTTGGCAGTAAGCAAATCATAAAAGCCAAGAATGCAGGCAGCTTGGATGCAGTTTAATTACGGATTTACCAATCACGTTTTCAGAAAATGATTTCCATTTGTTATAACATTTTTTCAGTGAAATGACAATAGCCAGTTCAGTACAAAATACAGGGGCTTTAAGTAACCACTATGCAAACTGCTAGGTTCTCTACTTTGAATTACTTTGAATATAAATCCACCATCATCATTTAATTCTTTGAAGGCTCAGGATTTTGCTAAAGCACTAATGGCGGTATACAAGCAAAAAACAATAAAGACATCTTATTTTACTGTAACAGTAAAAAATAGTAAACAAGTCTTGCATCAATGCTTGCTAGTTTTCATAAATTTGGGTTATTTTCTTAAAGAATACTTTTGTCACTTTGCATTAGAGATGGCACGGTCCAAGGATTTCTGAGTCTGGACAACCAATAGACCACAACATGCAGCCCATTAACAGTCCGTGGTCCACGGATATGTTCTTCTTTTTCAATCCAGATTGCCCACTGTAGCACCCAGGAGGAGATCCTGGTTTCTACTGAGATAGAGTTCGATATAAGCCTGGTACTCAAAAAGTCCTGTCTCCGAAAACTTGCGACCAGTCCCAG
>JGI24158J21664_10007680_pt1 | contig 14337 bp, 9 predicted proteins | sample Ectturendosymbi3_FD_21664 | JGI IMG/M metagenome (IMG submission 21664) | reverse complement strand
TAATTTTCAAAATTAAAAAAGTAAAACAGTAAAAGCATTGCAACTGAGGCGGGGCCCCTAGACATGGCTGGGCCCCCCCCCCGGGTGCGGGGGGCGATTCCCACGGCCCTGTGTGAAATGCTGTTCAACGTTAATTAGAGTCTGTACCTTCTTTTTGCCATTTATGGGATGTACATTTGCAATTGCTGCACAGTTTGCAATAGATTAACATTCTGTTATGTCAGCACTTGGTAGTTGTGAGATACCAACGCGTATTATCCGGAACTACTTACTGTGTATGAAAAACATCCAATAGGCTAAATGTGCTTACAAACTTTTGCCTTTGTTGTTGCAGAGTTTATTTGGAGCAAAAATGGAATTATTAAGTCTGTGATATGTATATTTGGCTGCACAACTTTCGCTCTCCTGAACGCCTCTGGATATCGTTGTCCTTATTTTAATGATGGATGTGACTCCGGACGTACATGGGCATTTGCGGCGTACATTATCAGTTGGGCAGTGAGCCTCATCATCCTCTTGCTGCACATAGTTGGCCTGGCAAGCAAAATTTCAATATTCGGATCAATCGATTTTGTGTGGTCTGCCTTTTCGTGCTTGCATTATCTTACAGCCTCTATCGTGCTTGCGAGTTATTTGCACTGTGTTTCATTTGACTATTTTCACTGCGCTGCTCGACTGGCTGCGGATATCTTTGGGTTTTTGACTTCGGTTTTATACCTTATCGAAGCCTTTTTTCTAAAGAGTAAGACTTCCAATATTTCCCCCAAACCAACAAATGTCAACACATAGTATGTCTGTGATTGGTGCTTTACATAGAAAGGCCTTCCGTATACCTTTGTTTCGATTTTGCGAAAGTTTTGAGTATGTGCAAGATATAAAAAAATCTTACAAACGCTCAGTTGCTTTGTTCAGTTGCAAACGCTTAGTATTTGTTGTTATGCGTAAGAATTACCACATTTTTTAAATTTGGTTTGCAAAAGCAGATATAGTTCAGAACACACTGTGGTTTGAAAAGCGAAACCCATGAAGTATGAACTATGATAAGCAAATGCTTTTCTAGCTTTTTGACTTTTAATCCACAGTGTATAGATATCAGCAGGGCACTTGAAGCCTCAGCAAGAAACGATTCAATCTTTGGCGATTCTTTTCTAGATTTTCAAACACCCTACGCTACGAGCTCTGTTTCACGGTTTCCGTGGACCTTAGCAGGACGTTTTGCACTTGTTGTTTCGTTCATTTTGATAAGAACCGAGATTCTGATTTGCTATGTATTGATTTTTGCCGGATTTTACGTTGTATTTCTTAATTTTTTGTAATATCACAATGAAGTGCCAAGGCTGAGTTTACATGTGATGTCAATTGTAACGCTAAAATTGAAATTCAGAGAAAGGAATCTGGTGATCAAAGACACGTTGGTGGCATTCAGTAACAGAATTGCTACATGCACAGTGCAGGTTTTGAAAATCAGCAAAACGATAAAAATCAACGAGGCAAGGATGCAGTATTTATCGAAAGGAGCAAATCTCCCCAAAGAATCAACTGCTTTCATGGCATACAGAGTATGTTTTTATTTTTTGAGTAAACAGTTGACAGTGCATTGTAGCAATCAACGTTGGAAAATAAGTTGGGGGCAAAGCGTGTTTTAGAATAGATGGAATTTTTTATTGATTCGAAGCATTAAATTCTTTTGAAAAACTTGGTCTACATTGTTTAAAAGGGGACATTTGAAGGCGTTTTTCGCTGATAAGTGTGATCAGTTTTATTTTCTTACAAACCAGGAGTTTGCAACACTGAGAATGGTGAGTTTCGGGCTGTTTCCTTCGTCGACGATTGTTGATATTATTCCCTCAGGATCTTAGATATTCCAGTGAAATCCATGGCCTTAGACTCTGAGTTAGTTTCCGAAAATGAAATCTGCCTGAATCTGGTGTTCCAACACTTTGCACTTTTCTTTCTCCTGATAGATTCCCAAAGTTGCGTACGTTTGTCTTGTGAATTTGATTATTTTGTGCAGAGCGTACGGTTGATGGCAGTTTTGGTCAGTAATTGAAACGAAACCAGTCTGCACTGAGCATAAAAAAGCGTTATTGTTTAATCTGAGATGGTAAAATGTTTGTGATTTAAAACTCAACATTCCGTTCCTTATTCCACGTAAGAGTTATCAAAAGTCATATTGACACTAAATCAGTTTTTTAANGGGTTTTAGGGACCCGATTCGGGTCCCTAGAATTGAAAATCGGGTCCCTAGAATCAGAGAAAATTATCATCAGGTTCTTAGAATCAGAGAAATCGGGTCCCTGTAGGTCCATACCGGGTACCTAATATTTTCCTTTAAATAAACTTGCACTAAATTGTCCTAGGCCAAATAAACAACAAATAGCCCACTGCTTTTTTCTCATAGCCTATCAAAAGTTGCTGATACAAAAGTGATGGTGCTGTCTTTTTTAGAACTAAAAATATTTCTGTCATTGGCCCTTAGGTTCTAAACCGCTGCCTAAATAGCCCTTTTATTTTATTGATTATGATATCCTGCTTTATTCTTGTTTCATGGACCACTGTGTTGTACCTTTGAACTACCTCTAAGAATCCTGTCATAGTTAGGTGCAACACAACGAATTCTTCCAAAAAAGCGCAGAGATTTCAACAAATAGCAAGATTTCTGGTTACAACAGAATTTATACAAATTAACAAATTGCAACAAAAGAATGTAACGAAATGAAGCAGACTACGATGTAACTGCCGAGATACGAATTGAATTGTCACTCTGGGTCCCACGCCTTGCAACCGTTTCTCAGACTTAAAACCTTCAAGTTCTATACGAATACGGAGATATATGGGCGTCATATCTCAAACCATCAGAAAGGCCCCTTTGTCGGCTGCTACAGATGAAGTCTCTTACAGCACGCTAAAAACTTTTAGCAAAGGCAATATCATCCCTGTCTGGAAACACAAATTCGTTTCTAATATTGTTAGATCTTTTCAGAAAATTAACTTCAAAGTCACCATAATCACCAGGTCCCCTTAGCACCACTTCTACAATCATTTTGAACTTGCCATCACTGGAATAAACTTTTACAGTGCAGTAACAACCCGCCTCAATAATTTGATGCAGCGATCCATTCAATCCACCACCAATTTCCGGCTCTGATAAGGATGAATCATTTGCTGTGTAACTGTCTGAGAGTACCGAGTTTATAACATCACTGGCATCGCTAGAGGATAGTTGTTTCGTGTTATACCTCATTAATTATTATTAGATACTTCGTTTATATTGCGCTTAGATGCTGCGTATAACTTGAAAATTGATGACGAATATAAGCAAGAATCTATTTATATGTCTAGCAACGCACCTGTTTAGTCCTTTAAGTCATCACTAGGGCAACCAAAAGTCAATAAAGTCAAAAATTTTCAGCCTTTTCTAAAGTTTATGAAACGTCCACAAACCAATTTTCACGCTGATACCATGAGGAAATCCCAAATTATTAGCCAAAAAAAGTCAAAATTTAGCATTAGGTCAAAATTTATCGCTGGGTCAGATTTTCATGCAGCACAGTTTTCTTTACTCTTTATCGATATTTTATTGAAACTACAACAACAGATGTTGATATGCTTTTGCAAATTTAGTTGCTATTCTGTAATATTAATGCGTTTGTTGCAATTTCTGACGTCATGATGTTGTTTTGCGCACTAATGGACGATTGAATACTATGCAGGAAAGGCGTGGTAAGGCAAGAAGTGGACTTATAATAATTGTTTTGGTAAATACTCAATTCTTTATGCGCATAGTGTTTCAACTTTATGATGTTCTCAGTTTTGACGCTACTGCAGTTATTAATGTAGGCTACTTATCAATATATCATCCCCAAAGTTAAACAACCAATTTTTTTTTTTTGAAGCTTAGAGTGCCTGTATGCTTCTGCGTTAACCTAAACACCTAAGGCTGAATTATTTCGCAGTTGCAAACGCAGAAAATTTATAGGTCAAAGTAAAGTCAAAATTTGCAAATTATAAAGTCAAAACTTTCAGTTTTTAAGACAAAAATTGATTGCCCTAGTCAGCACATTTGCCCAATTCGGGCAACTCTTTGTTCGGCCATACCTCGCCAAGCGATTGAGCTAGAGAGCTGTTTAAGCCCTCTAAAGATGCGGAAAGTCTTGTACGGTAGTTCCGATTTAAATAAATTGGAAAATTTTGTATTTGTGTTTTTTGTCGATGACGTCATACTGGGAGAAAGTTTACGCATTTTTGACCGAAGTCAGCGGGTTCTGGGTGCCAACCCAGCGCGCCATTTTTGACTCAAGTTTTTATTGAAAATTAGGCTATGATGTGAGTATTTAGAGCCATTGACAGATTTTCTAGCTTTTCTGATTCCAAAATTATGGCTATAAAAACAAAATTATGGGACAAATTTCAGAATAACACCAAAGGTATGATTTGCCCATATTGGGCAAGTTTTGGTCAGCCATAACTCAGCAGCAGATTGATCTAGAAAGCTATTCAAACCCTCTAAAGATGCTAAAAGCAGTTGTGTAGGAAGCGGGGGTACAAGTGCACCCCCAAAAGTTTTGATTTGATGAAAATCCGGGCAAAATCCCTCAAAATCTGGGAAAAATCTGCGGAAATCTGGGAAAAATCCGTGAAAACCTTTGAAACCTTCGCAAAATCCCTTGAAATCTGGGCAAAGTCTCTGAAAATGCAGGGCAGAATGGCGCCCAACGTGTGCAGAATCGCATGAACACCTTTGGTTTCATGAGAAAATATTCGCATAAATTAAGTGGCGCAACTATTTTTCGAGCAAGTTTGGGGAAATTCGGGCAAAAATCCTTCGTACCCCAAAAATTTGCCTGCTCCTGGTGGAAAGCCCTGTAGTTTCTACTTAATAAAATTGGAACGTTTTGGATTTTTGTTTTTTGTCAATAACGTCATAATGGGAGTAGGTTTATTCATTTTCATCAGGCTCTGGGTACCAACGCCAAGACCCATTTTTTGACTCGAGTTTTTATTGGAAACTATAAGGCTATAATACGAGTCTTTCGAGGGTTTGAATGGCTTTTTAGCTCTTCTGGGTCAAATGTTACGCCCAAAAAACCACAAATTAATTAATTATTCCCTAGGGGATTTCCCTAATTAATTTGGGTGTTTTTGGCAATAACTTTTGAACCAGAAACGCTAGAAAGCCAATCAAACCTTCTGTCTAAACACTCGTATTATAGCCGAGTTTCCAATAAAAACTCGAGTCAAAAAAGGGCTCCCTCAGGGCTTGATGACGTCATCCATATAAGCATAAACCTACTCCCGTTATGACGTCATCGACAAAAACAAAAATCCAAAACTTTCCAATTTTTAAGTCGAAACTACAAGACTTTCCGCATATTTAGAGGGTTCGAATAGCTCTCTAGCTAGCTCAATCTGCTGCAGAGTTATGGCTGACAAGAACTTTCCCAATATGGGCAAATCATACCTTTGATATTATTCTAAAATATGTCCAAGAAGTTTTGGTGTTTGAGCCATAATTTTGGAACCAGAAAAGCTAGAAAGTCAATCAAGGGCTCTAAATACTCATATTATAGCTTAGTTTCTAATAAAAACTTGAGTCAAAAATTGGCTGCTTGTTTTGGCGCCCAGGGCCCGATGTGCCTCGGTCAAAATGCGCGTAAACTTCCCCCATTATAACGTCATCCAAAGAAAACAAAACCCAAACCTTTCCAATTAAAAAAAATTTAAACTACAAGACTTCCCGTATCTTTAGAGAGGTTTGAACAGCTCTCTAGCCAACCGGCTGGTGAGTTATGGTTGTGCAAAGTTCAGCAAAAAACGTGATGCACGAGGGACCTNAAGGGCTAGTAGCATTGGATGTTTTCTCACAGAACCACGACCTTATTTTTTGTGTTTTTTTGTACGTATCGACGTGAAGGTTTATTTCGAAGTTCTTGAAAGATTTCCGGGCTCTGTTAACACACTGCATAGATGGCTGATTTACGAGATAAGCTCTACTTCAAAAACCGCCAGCGTTGTGAAGATTTTTATGGACGGTAGAAATGTAACATCTCGCAGCTGATTGGCAAGTTTTTTTTTCAAAAAATCATAAATTTTACTGTGAAAGGTCTCGTAATGACCATAGTAACGGCATAAAAATGATATAGGCCTTGTTTGTTTGAAGACCTCACGAAAAAGTAACACATTTACCTAAATTCAACAAAATCTGCTTTCACTGCCTTTTCGTTTTCGCTTCTTGCATACACCACCAGTCAAGCTTTTTACTCAATGATAAATACAAAACGGTATGATGAAAGGAACGGGTAATCCGAGAATCGCAGTAAAGAGACAGTGAAAACACCACGCGATTGGCAATAAAGTGCACTTTGAAACAAAAATTGCAAGGAATAAGAGAGGAAATAACACGTTTGCGATATAATATTAAATGATCGCAAAAGCCTATTTCCTCTAACACACAACAGGTGGGGAGCGCTAACCCCGATCGCAGAATATTATTTATAGATATACCGCCAGAAGAGACATCGAATGAAAATTATAATCGATTTCACAATCTTGAAGCATTTGCGCAGACACAGTTTGCTGGAACATCTAAAACAATGTCCGTGCAGTAAAAAAAATAAAAAGAAACAAACTCAACGAAGCGTACCAAACGCTGTCATGGCATCTTTATCTGAGCTTACAAATTAAAACTGGCATCTTTATCTGAGCTTACAAATTCGGAACCTCAGGATCTGACATAATATGAAGCGCTTTTGCTCAGAATTGGAGCTCTAGCTTTAGATAGCATATTTTTCAAACGCCACTGCTTACGTATCAACTCATGCTTACGCATAGGCGATTTTATGTGCTAAAAAGAACAAGAAAAACATAACCTANTTTAAAATCTCAAACATTAGTCGCTCAGATTACTCTCGCTTCTATACACCTCAGTTGTATCTGGAAATAAAGTGAACTAACTGAAAAAAGGGCTGTATAACTTTCTGTAAAGTGTGAAAAGATAACTTAACACGTGTGCGTCATGGTTCGTTGAACTTGCTAACTACATAACCAGCAGTGATAATGTCGAATGCAAGTATAAAGCCAAGNAATTTCACTTACATTTTGTTTTGAATTTTCTTAAGGAACTGCATTGTCTTCAAAAAACTTGTAGTTTTTTCTGTCTATAGAAATACTAAGTTTACTACTCAACGTCCTTGTGAAAGCAAATCTACTATTACAGTGAAAGTCAATTTCACAGTTAAAAGGTTTGACCCTGGCCCGGTTATATCGATACAGTTTTCAAATTTTAAAAATGACAAGCAAACACCGGCCAAAATGTCCCAAACTAATTAACTTCTAAATCAACAAGAGAACATGGTACTTTGACAGTTCGGTGTTCTGGTACAGAGGTGGCCAATTAATTTGGCTTGAGGGCCACTTTGAGAAGGCCACGTTTAACGGAGGGTCGTACCTTCTAATGGAAATAGAAGCAAGTCTCTGTTCAAGTTAGCCTCAGCACGAACGTTTACTGTGATGAGTTGAAGGAAATTTGAGATTTTAACGTATTTCCTGAATACTTCCTGAAAACGTTGTGGCGGGCCACATGTGGCCCGCAGGCTGCTAATTGCCCAATCCTATTTTCGTATATTCCACGTCACAAGCGCTTCAATGTCAGCTGTACACCGCCATTAAAAATGACAATTTTCTATTTTCTAGGATTCTGCAAAGAATTTAAAACTTACATAAACTCTGTGAACAGTAAAAATTCCAAGTTCTTTTTATGCTAATACAGTGAAAAGTACCAAACCGCAGTATTACTTTACTCTGACTTTGCTAAAAATATTGCAATCACGAAAGACAGGAAAGGCAACATCAACCACTGCACCGAACTCATTGCAATCTGCACTGTGTATTCTTTCAAAATGTTGCTTAAGAATTCTCCACAAAAAGGTTGGCACATAAACATTTCCAGCTGAAACAAGCAAAACTAAAACAAAAAGTATCTTTACAAAAATATTTTACTCGTAAATTTATATCACCTGTGAAGAAACTAACGCATGTAGATCAGCTTTCAGTTGATATTGCTACTTATAATACTGCAGCTCCTCCCAAAGACATTTATTTTCAGGCTCTACTTTTTGATGACCTATGAAAACAACCATTTATGCTTTGATTGTGAGCTTTTTTGTTGAAATCATTTTTTCGACCTTCGCACATGACGAAAATTCAATTTACTTTTGTACTTGGCTGAGGACTTCGTCTTCATCCACGGCAAACTTTTTATTGTTATTCCGTCAGTGACATCTAATTAGCTATGAGCCACTCCTTCACCAACCGTCTTGAAAATGGAAGTAACTGCTGTCTATGATCACTTGGACTTTTTTGCTGTCCTCAGGCTGCCACTTACATAGGACCATCAGCGAAAACCATTGACGTTTGACTAGGACACCTGTCGACAGCGCTAAGCTGCAGCATGCATGCTGAGTCACGACTCCGCATTGAGTCTGCGCGCGATATTGCGCTGAAAGGAGACCCGGGAGGGAAATCTGGACCTGTAAAACAGAATAAAGACTCTTAAATTTACGAATAATTTTACTTTGTGGCCAAACTCTGGCAAAGGAACGTGCTGATGTCAAAAGTAGAACATTTTGAAGGACTAAAAAAGTTTCAACTTTCATGATTTTCACAATCGGACGTTAAAAACTTTCTATCTGAGGGAAGATTAAGAAATTTCCCTCATTTTTAATCAGATTAATGACGTTCTGCACAAGGGTGTGCTCTTTTTTCTGGAGACATATAAATGCTTATCCATGGCTTGACATAAGATTGTAACGCGTTTTGCGACTATCATAGCGAAAAAAAAACTTGGCTTAAGAGCTTGAAGTACTTTTGAAGAGCGAGAAGATCCCGTCTCAGGATTAAAAGCCTTTCACCTTCTCATCCAACTGTAACCAGCAAAGCAAGAATGGTGCGCCCAGTACTGAGAAAACTTGCTTAGCTAATCTTAGAAAAACTTTTTGGTGACCTCCAAAAAATGTGTAACTTAAAAAATCAAAGACCCTACTAGAACCACGTCTTTGAAAAAAGAGTCTTGTTTCCTATGTTCTGAAGTCACCCTACGTCTTGATTATCTGTTAACAAAAGTAAAATATGAAGATCCTCTTTAGTAAATTATTGCCAATCGGAAAAGTTGACAATATGTACTATACGATAACTAAAAAGCAAATTCCGAGTTGAGTAAAGGTTTAAAATTAATGGTGGGTCATCTTTGGGGGACAGTTTATTGCAGTCTTGGGGTTGCGGTGTATTTGTTGCGTTCTCCATTCTGAAGCATAATATCCGTTTGAAGAATATCAATGGTAAGATGTCAACTGCGTTGCAGGATATACAGCGAAAAACACATTCGAGTGTTGGGGATGGGGAAACACAATGCATACGTTCTCATCTCTTATCACATACCACGTATGTGAGTATATTGAAAGAAGAAAACGGAACGTTTGCTAATGGTCAATATTTTTCCAGTCCTGCTTTCGTATTGAGATGTTAATAAGAAAAAGAACTAACAGCAACAATGAATAAAGTACAACAAGCAAAGTGATATATCAAAATTTTCTATCATGTAATCATTACATTACTGTTTGTTTTATAATCCAGTCTCGTTTGTGATGCTGCACTGCTGTATACTCAAATACACTGGACAGATCGTTGTCAACCGTATAAGAATTTAATACAAAAGCACCTAAAAAGCTTCACCTCCTCGGTCATTGCCGGTGCTTCTCGCAGAAATGGCTCGTTGCACAGCTTCATATGACAACCCAGCAATTTCCTCAGGTTGGGTGCCAATAAGGTGTATTGGAGAGAGATTGCTTACGCTAGTTGCAGAGCAAACCCTGAAAAGTACATTTCCTCAATTAAAAATGCTTTCAGTTTGCGTGATTGCAACGTACATGATTGTTCTTATTGTTAAGTAAAACGTCCATGTATTGAAATATCAAAGTGGCAGAAAATCCTTAGCAAAATTTGATTGCCCAATTTATCCAGGCATCTTTCCAAAGCTTGCATGAATTAATTCAATGAGTCAAGCAGGCATTTAGCTTGTCTCCCAAAAGAACTAACTTTTAATAATACCAATGTTTTTCAATTCGTAAACAAAACTTTGCGCAATTCGTGAGTTTATTGCAGATATATTTCTGCTTCCAACGGAACATCACGCTTACGGCATGGAAGGGAGAACTCAGCTAGCAAACCTGCAGACTGTGAAGATCGTCTTCAACATTAGATGAAATACAAAAGCGTCCAACTTGAAAACCCATTGAATTTGGCTTTCGAGGCAAAAGAGTCGAAAAAACAAAATACACTGATGTGCATGAAATGAACAAACCTGAGGCGATTACTTTGAAGTGTTGGTGTTACAGACGATGTGCGGTGCTGACTTAGACTGTTAGAATTTCGAGACGAAATGTTTCTTTCAGCAGGAACTAAAGCAAAAACAAAACAAATTAACGGTAATAAAGAAACAACCTAAATAAATGAAATTCCATTTTCATGTAGTTCTTGACAGAATATGATCTGAATGAAATATTTGTTGAAGTTATTTAAAATGCTCTAACACCTTAGAAGATTTTGTAAGAGGCTCCTCCTTATTCAGTTTAGCGATATTACTATCTACTGATTAGGGTTTTTGCTCTTATTTGTAGTTGTAGAAAATCTTCATTTCATAAGAGAATAACCTTGGACCATAAACAAGGATTTGCACAGCATTCATGATGCAATAAATCGGAAGTAAAAATATCAAATTCTTAAAAATCCTGGTATTTTACTTAATTAAATCTTGACCTGATTTTAGAAAGTTATTGTGTATAAAAACTGAGCGTTTATCGCCAAAGCTTCTTATTAGCTTTTCATCTTGCTAACGCTACGTGCTGACGATTGTGTTTGAAACCGCTGGTGTAGGAGGCAGGAGTGCAGGGGTGCAAGCACACCCCTAAAAGTTTTTATTTGGTGAAAATCTGGGCAAAATCTCTGAAAACCTTCACAAACTACCTGAAAAAATGAGCAAAAATGGCGCCCAACATGCTTTGGTTTGAAAAAATGGCGCCCAAAATGACATGAAGAGCTATTTTTTTAGAGGCCACTTTTTTCGGAGTTTTTTTCGGGCAAAAATCCTTCGCACCCCAAAACATTTGCCTGCCCCTACAGCCATGTTTGAAACAGCGGTTTCGCAAATATACCTTACCTTCATGTCAGCAAGTGCACAACCACATACAGTAGAAGAACGAGGTTTTCTAAAAGTGTTAATTTTTTATAGTTCAAAATGGTGCAGGTGATTTAATGGAATAAGAAAGGTGGTATTATTTCCAGAATCCTTAGTAGCTAGCAGATATTCAAGAAGTGCTAACAGATGTTCAACAAAACCTATCGATTTTAGTGCCCCTAACTTCCGTGTGTTATGTTTTTTTAGCTTGTACCTAAATATTTGAAAGGCGCACGACATACTAACATTTCTTGAACGCAGCAGCCTTAACTTTTTGGGGTATGAGGTGATTTAGGCTTTGACAGACTGTTATATATTGATGAAACATGTCAAATATAATATCCACTGTCAAGGAAAACAATATCGCAGCAATACGTAAAATATCTGATTCACGGTATTTCTTGCATTACCATGCATATAAAAGCTTCCGGACATCGTTTGTCGCGGGGATGTTGGAGGATGAGGCATCAAGTGGTGAGGGTCTTGGTTGCCTTGATATACATCACAAACAATTTGCGATGGTGTCAAGCTTCTGTGCTGAAGATGACTGATCCCCCGAGACGGCGTCAGCGTTCTGTTGGCAGCTGGAGCATGGGACGACAAAGGCGGAGGTGGCGGGGGTGGAGGCATTAGTTGCTGTAAACTGACTAGTGGGGCAGACGTATTGGGGGGGTAGCTGTCTTGTCGAACATGTGGATTAGTTTGTTGGAGGTTAGGCTTGATGTGATAAACGTTTTGATCACAAATGTCACTGTTTGAAATGATGTAAGATGGAGGCGGAGCGAATTCCGGTTGGGCTAAACTTTGGGGACATACTGAATTATGAGTAGATAGGGGAGGAAGATAGTGGGTCGGTTCAACCGCTTGAGACTGCTGATGTTGTGGAGGGTTGGCATGGAGATGATGCGGTTGAGAATTGGAAAGAGAATAATGGTGACTCATCTGACTGTGCTTCGGCTGTAGAGGAGTAGAGACAAACTGATGTCTTGAGAAAGAATGCGGTGACGCCAAGGAGGTTCGGTTGCTTGTCATTGCGAAGTTACCTCTTAATGCAGGATGGTTTGAAAGACTTGAGCCTACAAACAAAACAATGAACTGCAGACAGCTACAAGATGGAACCTGGAAGCAAAAACCACAACAAAATCATGCTTGCAAGTTTCTGAAACAGATTACATTGCTTTCTATTTACAAACACCCGCAAAAATCCAATATGTAGGCTAAATTTTTTAAAATAAACCAAAAACGAGTTGTGAACGTGTACAACAGCTGAAGCATCGCCAGTTAAAAAACTGAATATCTAATTAAAAATCATCCGTTCCTGATGTCACGAATTCGACGCAGTTTTCAATTGTCAAGATTTCTCAGCCTATTTCACAGCGGGCCTTAATCGGGGAAATGACGAGTAGAGGCGAAGTCACTGTACACTGCGAAGTGAAAAAGAAGGAAAGCGTAAATAAATTAGTGTGACGTGGTGATAAGAACTAAAAACAAAACCATCTCTACGAAACAAGGAAGAAGACCAACAAACGGTGTAAAGCGCTATGATCCAGGAACCCACCTGAATAAAAACCATCAAAGTTAATCATAAAGTTGGTGTAAAGCAAGTATTCTCATAAAACGGATAGTTAAACGAGTTAAATGCACTAAAAGGATGTTTTACATACATTGAGAAAAGGGTCTGACGATTTTTCGACAAGAACGTTACGCGTAGTGTTTATAAAATATGACTCTTTGAAATATCATATGAAATCATTTTCATGCTCAACAATTCGACTTTTTGATCAGTCTATTTTGTGTTCTAGTTCCAATGCATGCTTTGCTAGCGCATTTTCTTCGGGGTGACAGTTGGTTATATAGCTGAGAAGGGTGCCTTTTTGCGTTTATTAAAATTTCGTTTTGTTTCACCAATGTACAGTAGGTCACAATTACTGCAAGGTACACAATAAACAACTCCCTGGCGGTCATAGGCGTCGATAGAATACGCTCTACTGTGCAACATCCCACCAATTGTCCTTGTGGGTTTCACAAACGAGTACATTTTGTGACCTCCCAGGCAGGCGCGGACACAGGGGGGATGCAGGGGATGCGTTCCCACACCAGACCTAAAGAGGTGTTGGCATGACATCGATTTCATTGAAAATCATAGTCAAAAGTATTTTTGCACTGCACATTACTCTTTAAAAGACGCTAAAAATTAACTTATGCTAACAATTAGTCCAAAACGTTTCTTCGTTTCATTAGATGAGCTGGCCTTGTTTGTGGAACCTGATATAAAATAGTCAATGATTGCATGGGCGTCCGCAGGGGGGCCAAAACGGGCATTTTTCTCCCTCCTGGAAATTGGGATTAAGAACCAAAATTTTTAGTGCGGATGTGACCAATCCGCCTGAGTGTCAAACTTCACTTATGCAGGCCTCTTTTCATGCAGTATAAAGTTGCGTGACTTATTAGAATACATCTATGCAGGCTTGTGGAAATACGTCTTAATCGTTAAGGTTTAGTTCTGACATCTGAATGAATACTGAGTGCAAAGCTATATTTGCTGTGGCGAGTTTTCGTAATTCATCTGGTCAATTTTGCAAAACCTGCGTGGTGTTCTAATTCTAGTAAGTTTGTTCGTAGTCGTGCCAACATACAGGTCAGCTTAATTGTCCGGTTTGCGTAGCAAGGTTTTATTGATCGCTTTGGGCGACATCCCAGACGTTTGCAGCTCGTTTTTCTAAGTCAGGGTTTCTCCAACGGGGCCGTCCGGCCCCCTTTGGAGGCCACGGAGCGGTTCTCTGGGGGCCACGAGTAGAGGCAGAGGTCAACACTAGGTATTTTTATTGAAGAGCAGGGGGCCACAAGTGTTGAGATGTCCTTTGAAGGGGCCGCAGCTCATGAAAGTTTGAGAACCACTGTAAAGTGATGCTGACAAGTCTTGCAAGCTGATCCCGCAATCAGGGGGGAGCAACCGGGCAATTTCCCCGAAATTTTCAAAAACATGTTCAGTTGTTAGTTTAGTTGAATGTATCAGCTGGGTGCGGCCCTGCTTGCTAAGCAAAATAAAGTTATAATTTGTGGTTTCGTTGAAAACCATGGTAATCCAATGCTTCTTTCTTCACAGA
>JGI24158J21664_10007679_pt1 | contig 14337 bp, 8 predicted proteins | sample Ectturendosymbi3_FD_21664 | JGI IMG/M metagenome (IMG submission 21664) | reverse complement strand
TGTTCGGAGTATATCTCTTATCATTTTTAGAGGCACATTTGAAACGCTCCGGCAAGGAACCCTTAGTTTTCTGCAGACGGTTTCTCGCCATTAATTGCACCCAAGCCCTACAGATGCTCACGTTGCCGCCGGGCTGCGTGACGTGGCGAGTTATCAATTTCAACAAGCGCGATCATTCATCGAAATGCGCATGAACGTTAGTCACGCTCATCTTATCCACGCATGCAGCAGTACTTGGATTTTCGACAGGATAGCGATGAGCACGACAATCTATCACGTAGGTTCTGCGACGACTGCAGTGAATGGATCAACAGCGAGACCACCAAATCTCGTATACTTAGGTCAGTCACTAAACATTGGATGAATCAATTCATCACTGAGAACTGCACCACATCTTGGAGCTTAATGAATAAGCCAGTCTGCTTCGCCTGTGGCTGGTGATCAGTGTTAAACATTGAAAAAAAGCACTGCTCTAGAAATTGATAAAAAAGTTATTAGATGTTTTTATTGGTTACTCTGTCATGTTCTATCATTTTAGTTCATATTACTATCATACATAATATGTATTTTGACATGCAGAAATCAAACTAACAAATGTCCTAAACCCAAAAGTGTAAAAGCGTGCTGTCAGCTGGCTGAAAAACCAGTGTAGTGTTTGAGTTTTACATCAGTTGAGCGTAAGATTTTATTATAAGTGACGAAAGATTTTTAATAGGGTTAGCCAAACATAACTTACAGAAAAACCACTTTCAATGGCAGGGAGGAGTGTTACTTTATTTCCATCTCGAATGTCATATTCTGAGAGGTTTCCACTTGAAAGAACTCTGTAAGATACAATACATTAACTGGATTGCCAATTTGCCAAACAACACTAACACAAGGTATTGCAACTGAACAAGAATACTGTTTAAACAGTTTTTAGTTCATGACCTAGCCATTCAGAACAGTTGTTCCAACATAATTTGAACTATTTCTTCAGGAAACAATTTTGTCAGGCTATATGGATGAAATGGGATCCCACTGCACCTGCATGGTTGTACACATTTTTCAATAAAGCACATGTAGCCTATGCCATATGTATTCGATTGTTAGCTGCCTTTGATTGGAAGCGGTATGAAATGGTGTAGAAAATTAATGTAAGCCACCTTTGATTGTAAGCTGCACTTGAACATAGGTTACCTAAGTCTCTGAGATACTTCCCCATACCAGCATGTATGATGTTTCACTGGCAACCCTGGTCTGCCTTCTGTTCATCATAATACCTCCCCTGTGACGGATGTTCACATGATGCTGAAGGGAATAAAATGCAAAAAGAGAGTTTGTTTGACAAAACATAGCCAAGGAAAGACTGAGCATCATCTATACCAGGGGTGGGCAAATAGCGGCCCACGGGGCAAATGTAGCCCACCACAGAGTTTTAAGTGGCCCACGGAAGCATTCAGAAAATATCTTTGTATCTGAAATTTCCTTGAACTTATCACAACAAATGTTAGTGCTGACTGCTTAGGCTAGCTTAACCGAGACTTGCTTCTGTTTCACTAAGGAGGTACGGCTCTCCGCCAAACGTGGCCTTCCCAAAATGGCCCCCAAGCCAAATTAATTGCCCACCCTGATCTATACCTTTCCATAAGGTAAAGAAATAAAAAATGTAAGCCACTCTTGATTATAAGCCACCTGAAATGATGAAAAAAAATTAATAAGCTGCAGCTTACAATCGAATAAATACTGTACTTACTGTACAAATAATTATTTAAGGACAGCGAAATGACACTTTCCAACCATGGCTTGTTAAGCACAAACCTATACAGCATTTATGCTTCTTAGCAAAAAAAGGTTAGGATGGGTGGATTTTTACATCACTCAGTTGGCAGCTGACACTTCTTATTTTGTTTCCTTAATTACCCACTCACAATCCACTATAAATGCACATTGTNATCAGTAAAAAGGTTTTCCAGTTGCTGGAAAAACTTCTCAATTCATGTGAAGATATGAACTGTTCTTTTCAAAACAAAAACTTTATAATGTACTTCTCCAATTCAAACATATTTGTCAATTCTTATTAGTGAGTTACTCATATTGAGATAACAGGAAAATTAATGCCTAAACAAATTACTTGATATTTGCCTTGTTGCAATCAAATTTGCTCATCACATAAAATGGTACCTGTGAGTTGGGTCTTTAAAATTGTTACTCTATATCAGGGGTCTCCAAACTATGACCCACAGGCCAAATCCGGCCTGCGTAGTCATTTCATCCAGCCCATGAACACATTTTGTCAAAAATGAAAAAATAAAGTATTGACGAAACATGTGCTGATTGGGTAGAATGTGACATATCCCGAAACAATCACATTACGTAGTCGTAAAATACCCTGCCCTCGAAATGTTGTCACAGTTTATGTGGCCCTTTTTCAAAAATGTTTGGAGACCCTTGCTCTATATGAAGATGACCTTTCATGCATTACTAGTGAATATGACAAATAGCAGCAGGTTTACCAATAATCATTAATTAGTTCTATACAACTCGACTTGCAAACAAGACAATGAACCTGAAAGCAAGCTTACAAATTCACAGTTATACAATTCTGGAGCACAGAGAACACTTGAATTCACTGTTTCTTTCCAGGTATCATTGTTTTTCATCTCAAATGCAAATGGATAAAATTAAAATAAGGATATTCTAAACAGGAACTAGAAATTTATTTCAAAACCAGATAAAAATAATTTATCAATAACAGACAAACGAAATACTTTTTCTACAGGTCGCAAATCACACAGGTCTTGCATAACAGAGTTTCACTCCAATTTCAAGAAAGCTACACAACAAACCTTTTTTAAGCAACTGTATATGCAGAAATTAAACAAGTTTAGTAGAAGTTAAAATGCTCAAGAACCATACAATCCTTGCATTCCACTACTGAAAAAAGTATTTATTTTTGTTCAACACATACTTGTCTTTGTGTAGGACTTTAAGCCGATCACGAGGTGTTTGCAAATGCCTTGAAATCCTCTTCAGCAGTTCTTCAACTGTTTCATGTTTGTCAATCTCAATGTCAAACTGTCCACCAGTAGCAGGACATACGATTATTCGCATGGACTGGCTGTCGCTAGAGTGTGAATCAGAATGATGCATTCCATCACTGGTATCCATATGGTAGGCTTAGGTGCAAGCACTTGCCACAGCCAATTTATTTGCCTAATATCAACCTTAAGCCCCAATGCTTCTTTAAACTTATATCCTGAATGTAATTTTAGTAATGCAAAGGTAACATGCACAGATTGATAAACAAATTTCTGAACTATAAGATAGGGGCTTTGTTAATTTTACAGTGGTACATAGTCTAAATATGTGGTCCTACACCAAATAGTGGGTTGTGACCTAAATTTGGGTCTAAGTCATGAGACTTTCCACTCTGGGTTGCAAAATTTTAATTTTGCCATTCTCATTAGTCAGAATAAATGCAACCATTGTGTGCTAATAAGTTTTATACAATTTTGTGCAAGAAAATTGCTACTTTCAATAGTAGTCTTAAAATTTATATTTAATTATAAAGCATTTTCCACAAATTTATATGCTCAGGAAATATTTGGGTCACGAGAATTCTGAATGATCTTTAGGTTCGAACCAAAAAGTATTTTTGGACCCCTGTCCTAAACTGAGTTTAAGTAACATTAGGTCTTGAAATGAGAATCCAAACTCTCTGTGGTTCATAGGCTGTTTAAAAGCAAGATTCTTTTGAGTTGTTGGTCCACCTAGGTGGGACCAGCATCCTGCAGGAGTGACTGTGATTTTGTGCAATGTAAGTGCTTTGATATGCTGCCAAATGCCAGGAAAGCATGAATGAATGTGTCTGTAAGTATATTTAGGCATGTTGATAAAGTTTAGTTGCCTAATGCCAGTGTAAGCTGCTTTTATTGTCTCAAAAAAGCAAAGCTTTTGCAAAAAAAGTGACTCCGGTAGGCCCAAGCTTGTTGCAGTGGTACATAGCCTAAAATGTTTTGGAAATGATTTAAAATGTTGGGAACTTATTAGTGTAAAGGCAACATTTGCCATGCTTACTGTTGCATAAAGCTGAAAAACGCCTAGCAGTATCTACCTTCAAGGATTTGAATTTCAAGCCAAAACCACCTGGTAACCGTGGATATCGACACGGGGAAACCACCCAGTGACAAAAGTGTTAAAGACAGCTGTTTTGAAATAATAAGAAAGCAATGCTTGCTAGAAAGCATTTTTGCTAAGAATTGCCCTGGCTATGTGTGCCAAAACTGTATCTTGCTTCAACCTATGGGGATTGGACACATACAACAACATCATGTGTGTTGTATTTTCATTTCTAATCTCATCTAACTGAAAGCTGTGAGCAATACTTCTAACATTACCAACAATCTACTTCTTACCAACGAACGATTTTGTTTTTGTTCTTCTCATGATTTCCTTAAACAGGGTAAACTATTTGAAAAGGAGCTGATGATGCCTGTTCTCTTGGCAAAATATATACTTGGTAAAAACTGTTCATGTTCAGAACTATGACACTTGTGCTAAAACCACAAACTGCATAATACTATCTTAACCAACCCTCTGCTGGTATTTTTGAGTGGTTGATATGAATATCACCCTTGACATCCATCTTCCAGGTCTACAACATTCTGTGATCATGGTTGCAGGATTGTAGATAAAATTTCTGACTCCTAGCTTGCAATATTTTCCAACTCCGACCTTTCCAAAATTTTCAACTCCTTGACATAATATGAATAAAGTTTGGCTGTCAACAATGGCACAGAAGCAAGTAGCAACGAGCACTCAATGGATATCATGATGCACAGCAAGAATTCTCTGTTTCAATAAGTTTTAAAAAAAATTGTATTATTTCAAGTTGAAATGTTAGACACGACTTAGGACTCGTAACTTGCGTGTGCAATGAAAGAAATGATTCAATTGGACTTCTGGAGTTGGATAAAAAATTCTGACTCTGACTTCTAGTATTCTTTGGAATCTGACTGACCAAAAACCTTTTTGACTTCTTGTGAGTCTGACTCTGCTACCCTGGTTGCTACATAGCTATCTATTTCCTAACTGCATTGCCGTTCACTTTTCTTCCTGTAGGCTTACCTCAATTCTTCATATATATATTTCTCAACTCCTCATGCATTTGCTTTGAGTTATTCACACTTTGGTTTCAGTGATTGTTTATCTTTTTTATGCTTTTATTGCCCCAGGATATGATACATCTTTGCCATATGCGCTTGAGAATCTACTGCACCAGACTAGTGTAGTATTTTTAACCAGTTTCAACATCTCTCACATGAAACAGATTGACTTCAGAATGCAAAAAGAACACACTTGTTGCCTACTACAATTAAGCAGTAGCTCAACAGAAAGGCAGATCACAAGTCCAGATCTGTCTTGAAAACTATGATGTAACTTTAACAATCCACACAGGTGTAACTGCATCACTAATTATGAAACCCTCTGCTAGTTATGATACCTCTGACTGGTCAAAATAAATATACCTTTGCGATTACATCTTACTTCAGATTTACTGCATCCCCTGCTCATCTTAAGGATAACTGAGTGCGATACTTTATCATGGTCTATTCTATACCAAGGGTCATCAACAAGGTGCATGTTGGCACCAGGTCACCTGCAAGGACCATATGGATCACCCACGAACCTGTTCTAAAAAATAGCATTACATGATTTAATCTTTACAGACATAATTAGAAGTAAAACTAAGAATATTCTTTGAAATCTTGTATATTGTTGCTTACTTCTCTCACCTATGTGCATGATTCACCTGCTTATCTGTACATGCCTCAACTCTTCACCCCACCCATTGCTTGCCCACCATCATTGGTGTTATGTAAATGATTGTTACGTATATGATTTAACATTTGTTTCTGTAATATGAGTTATTGAATTGAAATGTCATGGGAATATTTAGCTCATGTTTGCAATGGTCCGCCTTCATTTGCTATTATTGACTTTGGAGTACACTGCTTGCTTTTCTAATTTTTTTTGTTTGCATCTGATGTTTTGCCTAATGTGTCCCATTTTCTATTGCTAGTGTATGTTTCTCAATTCGTCAAACTGGCAACCCTTTACATTAATCAGTGCTCCAAAAGTAGCTCTGTTTCAAGAAGGTTGGTGACCCCTGGTCTATGCTGTTTGCTATTGTTTTTGTCTTACATCTTGCATTTTTGCAAGATGTCCATATTCTTATTGTATTTTCATGGCTGCTAGCTTTCTGATTTCTAACCCACATTACCACTCCCTTTTTCATATGTAAATTTTTCAACTTTTAAAGCAATATATGAAGTTATTTTGCCATGTGGTTTTCTGCTACATCTTATCATGGATTTCACCATTCATTGCTAAATCCATGTAGGCTTTTGGTATTGTGCTAATGTTTCTGCTATGGGCCTGGTGCTTGCAAAACTACTGCACCAGACTAGGTGAAATATTTTTACCAGTTTCAACATCTCTCATGCTAAACTTTCCAATTGCAACAGTAATGCAGCGGTGTTCTAATGACTTCAACATCCTGTCTTGAAGCTTCAACAAGCATATGATAAATCATAAAGTATCTTCATCCATTACTGAGCCTATCAATACAGCAACTACCTTTGAAAGCACACAATGACTACAGGATTTGTTCAAGTAGTTGGTTTGATATAAGTTCTTCTGATTTCCACATGGCACTTATTAAATAACTACCTTGCAACATCAGAAATAATCCCCATCAAACACTGCCTGGTCAGAAGCCTTCCCAATTGCTATGTTGGAAACATGCTCAGCCCTGATGTGCTCCGTATTGCAATTGCCCTTCTCACTGATGCGAAAATTTTTGAAAGCACATCATGCTGCTGTGGCAAAGTTGTTGATAAGCTAGGGCTTCATGGATTCTCCTGCTCTAGAAACGCAGCCCACTTCCCAGACATTCAGCCATCAACTCTATTCTCAAAAGGTCATTAACCCGTATTAATCTCCTTTGTACCTTGGAACATGTCGGCTTGACAAAAATGGAGGCCTAATGGATTGACTTTAAACCCTAAGCTTAGTATGGGACGCGATAGTTATGGACACCTTTGCTCAGTTCCACTACAAAAACAGCACCATTCAAGCAGGCGTTGCAGCAACAGAGGCTGCAACTGCAAAACGCTAAAAATACAAACCTTCACAATTACTGACTTTCAACCAGGCACAATTGAAACCACTGGTGTGTATGGTAAGTCCACTGCCCCTTTAAGCGGATAGATATTATAGTATAAACATATATTATATACCACCACCTTGAAAAAGACATGAAAGATTCATACAACTAATGATCCTCAATATTGAAAAGTCATCATTAATTTTTTTATTACATTTGGCATCTGAACGTGTCAAAGTTAAAAGATTGATAGCAAAGTGCAAGGAACCATATTACGCTCATTATCAACTACAACATAACAGAACAAAGTTCAGATTTGCGTTTCTGAGGAGGAACTTGCCTCAATTCAGGGCTTTCTAGTCAAAATAGATGATGTGAGCTTCTATGACTTCATTGACACTGACTTGCCTGTTCACTGCTTTTGGGGATTAGGTATTAAAAGCAACTTTAGCCTAATCCCTAGGTCCACACGTTGTGAAGAACAAGCTGTGGCAACATCTACTTCCTGAATGATTAGACACAGCCAATTACGCATGAATAAAATGTTTTATTCGCTACGTTTAACACAAAATGCAGTGAACAGACACTTTTGATGCTGCTTGCTGTCTACTTCTCCTTAATGACTAATTTTTGTTTTTCATGTACCCTCCACATATCTGATATAATACTGAATAATACGATTGGCACAGCTAAAATCAGATGGAGCTCTGTTATAACATTGTGTCAGCTGGTGTGAATTCTGATGTCCCTAACTGGATGAATATACTAATACTGGTACCAATGCTATTATATCTCCCATGTATGCTGTGTCTCATGATATCTATATGGGTCACTTGGGCACACTGGTGCATCTTCATGGTCTGTACTACTCACAACTGCTTTTGCTCCCTGCATTGTCTCTGATACTGCATAGCTTTATCCTTTATTAAGTTGTAATGCCACGCACATATTTTACCTTGTAATATAGGCAAGAGGTAAATACATGTTATGTTTGTCTGTTTATTCTCCATTCTTCTATTCTTCATGTGTTGCTTGCATTATTTTCGCGTTTGTTTTGTTCCTTCCTTTTTTTATAATTATGCCGAATGTCACTTATGATATTGCAGATTTTTTAAGACGTTGTAGGGACCTGATTCGGGTCCCTAGAATCAAAGAAAATTATCATCGGGTCCCTAAAATCAGAGAATATCGGGTCCCTAGAATCAGAGAAATCGGGTCCCTACAGATCCATACCAGTACCTAACATTTTCCTTAAAAAAACCTGGATATTGTCTATCTGGTACTAAATATGCCATATTCGGTAATGAAATATAATCTTATACTGCATTCTTTAATGGTACAGTTTGAAACTATTATGGATCCAACTTAAAGTCATCACACCAGTAACTTTTACAATATATGATAAAGAAAGTGTGTCATGATTTTTGATTAATAATCCAGTTACTGAAGAATCACAAAATAGAAGCTTAATCCCAAAATCAATCTTGGTCATAATTTTTATGTAGACAAAACTGAGACAGCTAGGCTTATCAGTATACCAAAACTAGTATAACCTAAGAAGTTTCAAGCGAAGTGGAATATATCACAACGATGCAGCTTCATCACGGGCCATGTGGTAGTCAAAGTACTAGTAGCTAACAACTGATAAACATAATACTGCACAAAGGAAGAACAGAACTTACAGAAAGTATAAACATTTGAAAAGCAATGACTATCCATTAAAACAATGGCAAGTGGTGAGCACTGGGCAGTAATACTGATTAATACACTAGGAATAACTAAAATCAGATCAATCAAACTTGCACACAGGCTAACATATTGGCAACATTCCCCCTGGTCATAGCCAAGGACAGATGGATGCTCGTGAAACCACTATNGCTCCCTGAGGTCGGCAGACCTGTCAACAAGTTTCTTTGCAAGGNCACTCAAAAAAGGGGTGGTGGAATTGCCACAATCTTGTTGATGAAAAGTATGATTTTTCAGACACAACTCAAACTGCTCCAACAAGCCACCAACCATTTTTGAAAAGTATTTAAGTTAACTGCAAAGGTCAGTACATTATAAACACTGGTCCAAACCACTTTAGAACAAAAAATAAAGCTCAGATTTGCACTAATAAGGAGCACCCTTGTTGCACTATGAGGCTTTTGAGGCAAATGGAATAATGTTCACCTCTAAGTTCTCATGGACATTGATTTCAGTCTAACCCCCTGATCCCAAGATCAATAATTTGTTAAAGCTCGATTGTGAAGAATTTAAGTCGGTGTTAAGAGTCTGACATAACTTGTGTGACAGGCGGGATATGTCATGGCAATATGAATGATTTGTTATTTTTCCTAGATCTATTACTTACCTTGATTAACTAATGATCTTTTGTTTTTCATATACCATACATTTATTGATCTGCTTTTTACTATTGAACATTTTGTAATCTGCTTCCACTCTTGCCTTTTTAACCTCATTTGGGTACAACACTCACTCTGTGCCCAGCAGGACATACTTGCAACTGTGGCACTCTGTCATACTGGTCAATGGGCAACTGCGTGGCTTTTTCATGATCTGTGTTGGAATTTTTTTTTGCCTCTGATTTGTAATGTCTGGCTGCTACATGACTTTTTGCTTTATAACCTCCATTGTCACTTATCTCACATGCACATGACACGCTTATTCAACTGTATCTCCCAACTCTTCATGCATTGCTTGCCCACTATCATCTGTGTTTTTGTGTTTATTCTGTATTGATTAATTGTTTTGTTATGGACACTTGTTACATATTGTGTTATTTTGCTTATTTTTGTCATGATTTGTGTATCTTTCTTGCTTCCTTTTGTCTTTTTACTTTACATGATTGGTGGTTTTTGTATGAAGTTGCATTTGGTACAAACTAATTTGATTTGTGCCTTTGTTATAATGATATACCAGATAAAAAAGTAAACGTATCTCATATATATATATATAACTCGAATTCATTAGCGGCCGTACTTCATATAAATAAAATTAATACAGCCGACAATAGCAAAAGGTTGTATATCCCTGCCTTAGATGATGCACAGAATAATTTATTCTGTGCATCATCTAAGGTCATTCTCTTATTCTAGAAATGACCTAAAACAGTAGCATACCTACCTAAATTGGACTGACCCAGGATACAGCACAAGTGTAACCTAAGCCTACTGTATCCTAGTGAGTCTAAGAATGGTTTCTTTCTCCACTGCAAGGTTAATCTCAGCATTTGTTTTTTTGATCTTGTTAACTTTGACTGCACATCTAGGCCACATGTTACGAATAAGAGGCTTATTCAACTAAGCATAAATATTTGGGATAAGCATTATCACACATTGACAAAACAAAGAAGTGAACCAGGAAACCAAAACAGACAAATGGACAACAGTAGAAAACTGGGATAATCTCTTTAAAATTTGAAACATCACATGCACCAATACACAAAAACCAAAATGTCTTAACTTAAAAGTTGTACCCTATACATCTGTTTTCAGAGTTGGCATTAGGCCAGCTACGTCTAGCCCGTGTGCTGCATATGTCCCAGTCAAAGGCTGCATGCGGCTTGGTAAGCTTTTCGTTATTGCAAATGTACAGTATTTCCACGTGTCCATACTGAGACTTTGGTGCAAAACTGATTTCTACTAGTTTTCTGACTGGTAGCATTTATTTTGCCAAGAGCGGCAAAACCTCTACTGGATATATTTTGCCATTTGAACCGGTCGAAACTGCATTCACTTTTATCCAGATATAACACTGAGTTCGTGACATTAGCGGTACTGCGTACGTAGTCAAAAGGATGTGTCCATCATGGCAGCTGTGCAAGTACTCATGGGTTTGCCTTTCACCATTGCTGCATATGCTTCCCTACTTAACTTTCCGTTAAATTTTGATAGGAGCGCTTTTTTGTACTTTTTTAAAAACTTTCTATAACTTTGATGGTTTACGCTTTGGGGTTTAGGTTTACGGTTTGTACTCTAATTTGATTTCTAACAACTTTGGTTGTTCCATCAGCACTAAGCTTGCCCACGGCATCAGTTAAGAACTTTTTTGGGAGTGATTAAATGTACCATACAGTTGTTATCATTGGAGTTAGTATTCAAATGATTTCAGTAGCTTAAGCTAAACTTTTGTTTGCTAAAATGAAAGTAAGTCAACAAATGTGTGCCCCTCAAAGACAAGTGGCATAATTTCTGGCCCAGTAACAGTAAGACATTTCGGTTTGACCTAGCTGGTGTAAGCTACAGCTCACTATGTTCTATGTCCTATGAAAGATTTCTAAGTACATCTTAATCCAGTGCTACGATGACCAAGAAATATAATTAAATACTGTCTTAGATAAACAGTATACGAACGATCAAGTTTAGGCCTACCTGATAGGCCTATTTTAATTTAAAATACTAACTTAGGTACTGTACTTTAGACATCTGTGGACCATGCGAAGAACAGGTTACCTCTCATTCATTAAGCACACACACACATAAAACATACATTCATAACCAAACACAAAACAGATATTAAATTCATCAGGAACATCAATATGTCACAATTTTTAGAGGCAGCATTATTCTTGCTTTGTGATTACACTCACAACTCACATACATTTGTTTCTTATTGATTCAAGCATTTTTAGGGCAACAGTAAAATCTTTGCAATATATATTATTTGCACCTTGCTTGGTCATAGACTCTCATCAGAAGAGGTTTGTAATGAATATCTGTATCACGCAGCACCTCAGACAATGCTTTGTCAGTGTCAAGCCTTTCCGACAGAAAAAAGCCAGATTTTGTCTCGCTTCTTAATTCTTTTGATTTTCAAAATCAGCCAAATGCTTTAAAAAAGCCAGAATTTCAAAATCTGGCTTCAAAAAAGCCATTTGAATCTGGCAACCCTGCCTCTCTTACCAAGGCCTCCACTCACTTGCGGTGTAGCCGAACGTAACTCTCGCCGCACGGACATCTCAAACAGGTCCGTAGTCTTCCAAGAACTACAGCAAAGCGCATCAGATAAGCAGACGTGAAAAAGTTCTGTGACGCAAACTGTGACGCATCAGGTTTACCTTGCTAAGAGGCTCGAATCATCTATGAACTAGCACAGGCTGTGGTCGCTTCGTCGAGAGTATCTGTGTTTTTGCAAAAAAACTTTGGCATATTAATCTGATTCATGCACATAATATCCAGCTTGCTGCTAACTTAGCCTTTCCGTCGTTACAGCAGATTTTGTAAATTGGCTGCAGATAGCCCTATATATTCTCCGAGATGTTCTCTCATACACCGCAGTCGCTATATAGCAGGGGTGGCCACACTGCGGCTCTACGAACATTTGCATGCGGCTCTTTAAGCTTTCCGAAAAATCATTATTTGTTTCTTATTTTTTATTTCTATTTCAAACTGTTGAAATATTGTAAAATGGTACTGCGGTAGCTAGCGTGCTGTACAGTATTACCATGGTATTACCATTACTTTTGCAAGTCATTCCAAAAAGAATTATGATATTATGATGTCACAGAAGCGTAGATTGCAAATAAATTCATGTTTTTAGACTTTTGTTGCGGCTCTTTGTAACTTGGGTTTTACGATGTGCGGCTCATACGTAGAACAGGTTTGGCCACCCCTTTTATATAGAGACGATGCATACACGAAATCGAATTGCAAGTAGTAGTGTATTGATTTTTTGTGACGAAAAAGTGTGTGTGTTCATCAGGGCCGGCCCTAGCAGATGCGGGGCCCAATGCAAGACCTGAGCGCGGTGTTCACTCAACCGTGTTACGATCGTGACAGAACGCAGACATGCAGTATAGCACTAACTGCTGGTGCTAGAGGTGGGCAAACTACAGCCCGCGGGCCGCATGCGGCCCGCGAGGGCATTTTGTGCGGCCCGCAGGACAGTCACACGTACATAGATGGTACATATTTGGAGTCTATGTTAAAGTAATTTTATCGATTAGATTAGAATTATCAAGTTTTTTCCACACTTTTCATTCGAAAACGCATTTTTACTCAACCGGAATTGACTATTGTTACCCTCATTTTGTGGTACCCCATGTAAAACTTTTTTCAAGTTTTCAAAGCGATTATAGAGGTAATATATGTAATACGAGGATGCTGCCCTCGGTAGCAATAAAATCTTCAATGTGGCCCTCCGCAGAAAATGTTTGCCCACCCCTTCAGCTACACCAGAATTGAGCACGTTTGCTAACGTTCGAGAGGAAATTTGCTAGTTCTGACGAGAGCGTTCTTTGTTAACAATGGAATTTATATGACGTTTCTACTGAATTCTAAAGCACAAGGTGTATCTGGCAAAAATGAACAATCTACCCAAACACCATGGCGTGGGGCCCCAGAGGCGTGGGGACCAATGCAGCTGCATTGGTTGCATCGGATTAAGGCCGGCCCTGGTGTTCATACAATGGGCTTCCTGTCTGCTCATAAACAAATAAATTAAAATTAAATGGTTCATACAGTCAATAGATGACACAGCATTGCGTAGAACAAGGCTGCCCAACCCCACGGCCTGCGAGGTTGTTTTAAGTGGCCCGCGATGTGATAAATTCGTAAGCAGACTTTTTAAATTTTTAGTATTTTTTATAGGCTCATCAAGTATATTTGCCATCAAAACACACCAAAATTATGCCTGTTGTTTCTGTTATGGGCGTACCACCCAAAAACTTGTATAACAAACGCTTCGAAAATATGTGAATTTTTAGATTTGGTTTACATCCATACAAGCTGGCAACACTGCGTGCAACTGTAGGACTCATTATCACCTCGTGTTATTGCGTAAAACTTATCAAAATTAAGGTATTTGTTACGTTATAATAGCTTATTGTTACGTCCGAGAAACGCTTGTGGTCCGCAATAAATTTCCTCATGTGAAAGTGGCCCGCAACACTACAAAGGTTGGGCAGGCCTGGCTTAGAATATCATAAAGCTGTAGCAGGTTCAACAACAATTACGTTATACACAATAGTGTTGAACAAATCGGAGATTTTGCAATCCTAATCCAGTTCAAAATTTTCATTGAGGAATCCGGTCCGATCCTAATGCGGTGGACCTGTCCAGATATTTGATCCAATGCGGTTTATATCCGAAAAAAAACTCTGATTAAGCATTATACTGCAGTGATCAATGCAGTTTGGATATCCATATCTGATCCGGTTGAGTTTTTTCAAAATCCAGTCCAATCCG
>JGI24158J21664_10007677_pt1 | contig 14338 bp, 8 predicted proteins | sample Ectturendosymbi3_FD_21664 | JGI IMG/M metagenome (IMG submission 21664) | reverse complement strand
GATTTCCCTAATCTTTTTGCATTTTTTTGACCATAACTTTCGAACCAGAAGCGCTAGAAAGCCAATCAAACCCTCTAAAGACTCGTATTATAGCCTGATTCCCGATAAAATTTCAAGACAAAAAATTGGCTCCTGGCGTTGGTGCCAGGGCCTGATAACATTATCCAAATATGCATAAACTTATTCCTATTATAATGTCATCAACAAAAATCCAAACCTTTCCTTTTATTTAAGTGAAACTACAAGACTTTCCACATCTTTAGAGTGTTTGAAGAGCCCTCTAGCTCAATTGGCTGGCAAGTTATATCCTTGGCAAAAATGGCCAAGGTTACCTTTTGTGGGACTTGATTTTTACCAAAATTTGGGTTTTTGAGCCATAATTTTGAATCCGTAAATCTAGAAAGCTGATCAATGGCTCTAAAGACTTGAATTATAATGCAGTGTCCAATAAAACATTGAGTCAGAAAATTGGCTCATTGGGTTGGTGCCCAGGGCCCAATGACCTTGGCCAAAAATGTGTGAACCTACCCCCATTATGACATCACCCACAAAAAAAACAAACTTTTCAAATTAAAAAAAAACAAAGTACAATACTTCCTGCATCTTTAGAGGGTTTTAACAGCTCCCTAACTCAATTGGCTGGTGAGTTATGGTTGTGCAAAGTTCAGCAAGAAAAGGAGGGCACGTGGGCTGAAAAAGTGTAACTACATTGAAATCTTATGCAAAAACTCTGTGGGACATTTATTCAAAATAAACAATAAACAAAATACGCAATGCACAATTTAAAATCTCTGGAAAAAGTGTTCTTGTGTTGCTGAAAACCTTGTAAATCGTTTTTATAAAGAAGACATTTGATCAGGCATAAACATAGTTTATGTTTTTGTTATGAGGGAAGTTAAACAATATTCAGCAATATCAAGCTGTTTTCTATCATTGACACCATGTAGTGTTCAAGTCAAGTTAAGATGATGCCACTGCTCCAAAGCTGAATATTTGTGTGTTTGCTGTAATGTAGTGGACGTCCTTGGATGTATTTTTGGTCGAGATCTTTGTGGTTGAAAAAGGTGTATAGGCCTGAAATTAAACATTGAAATCAAATATGAATATAGATTTTTGCAACGTTGAGGAATACTTTCTGACTGGTCATATCAAAGGACAAATGTTGTGACCCTTTGTTTAATTGCTTATGTGCCATGATTTAAATCCTATTCAGTGCTTGGATGTGTTTTCTGGAGAAAAAGGCACTGAAGTTCCCTCATGCACTGTCATACAATTCCAAAGCAAACAGCTGGTCAATTCTACCACTTAGAAAACGCGTGATTCACCTCAAAGTGCTGCGAAGTCAATTTTGGTTAGAAGAGCTACGTAGATCTTAACTTGGTTTTGAAAAGTTTTTAATTGTTAGTCTTATTTGAAACATTTTTGAACTTTTAGTCTTTTTGACCTGCATTGCTAATGTTTCTGTGAAAAAAAATAGAATTTTGCCGCCAGGTTCGAGTTGGTTTTTGATTGAAATTTATGGTTGTGGCACCGTTTACACGTGTGGTATCGTCTAATACGCAGAGCTGCTCGGCACAAATCAAGGTTAAAGCTTGATGTCACGAACATGCTTTACATGACGTAAAGTGTCATTTAAAAGTTTCCGTAATGATTCGGTTTATGTTTGCACTTGTTTGGCACATGACATGGCAATTTCTATTCTAAATGACTAACGGTAGAAACAGCTTTGTTTGTGGCCAAAACAACGGTCTTGCTGTTTGCAGTCGGATTTCACAAAAGCTGACTTTTGACCACAGCATACATATTGTTCCTAGTTCAGAGTTAGCAGTGTGCAAAAGTTTAACTTTACTTTTATGTGTCATCTGAACTGCTGTCCATTCGGATTGAATCGTAGCTGCCCCAATTGGGAAACAGCTTCCATTGAAAAAAAGCACGTATTTGGGCAGAGGAGGCAGCCTGTTGGAAACATCACAATACGTGGAATTTACAGTGGTTTTGAATTCACTAAATTTTCATCAAGACAAATTTTTAACTGATTTGAAAAAAATGTGTTTCGGAGTGACAAATGATAATGCAACAGATTTTTGCTGAATGTTTGTTCGAGCATGTTTTATCAGTTCTTGGGTCTCTTTTGTGCTAGTCAACTGCTGAGGCACTTCGACGTATTATGTCCTCACCCCACCCATATGAGCAGTGTTTTTTCAAGGTGTTTTGAGAGACCGAAATGGTCTCTAAAAATTTCCCATCAGTCTTTCAAAATACACTAAAACCTCGATTTACAACCACCGCCAAAGTACACTGAAACCTCGCTTTATAACCATCTCGGTATTCAGATGAAACAGTTGCGACCTTTGAAAATGTCCCAACGGTCACCAAGGTCAAACCTTATAAAACCAGCATATGAGTGACTTTGAGTGTCATGGTATTTTGTTAGCCGTGTCCATAGGTTTTGCGGGCACCGTCATCTGGTTTCGCTGCATTTAGTTTTAACGCTACGAGATTTTATTCTTTTTTTTCAACATGGTATATATTCAAAATTTCAGTGTCATCTCCATGCTGCCAGGCGACCTGGAAAATATTATTTGTCCAGGTGTAAAACCGTTGCTGAAACCAGCAACATTTCAATGGATGCAAAATCTGTAATTTCAGCGAGTCGTCTGTACAACAAGTAAGTCGTATGAAAGGTGTCTGGAACACCTACCACTGCTTGCGGACCTCCCTTATGATGTTCATTTGAAATAACGTGTGCAGTATTGAAATTGTGCTTGTCGTTAGCACTGTGTTGAAGTTATTTCCTCTGCGTAGAACCCCACCAATTTGTTTTTAGGGCAGCCTTACAACCATTTATTACAATATCGGTCTGACGAATAAACAGATACTTCAAAGGCACCTAAATCTTGCATTTGCAGGGTATTTCAATATCACGTTTGTTCCTGCTGCTTGTACCTTCAAATAAAATAAAAGTCATCAACAGATTTGTCGTGCTCAGACCATGCTGAATGAAGATGATTCTAAAGATATTTGTGACTTTTCCAGTCGTGCAAACAGGGTTGCAGAGTCGGAGGTACATATCCGACACCGACTTTCCAAATTTTCCGACTCCTTAACATAAAGGGAATGAAATTTGGCTGTTAAAATCAATGGAAATCGTGGTACACAGCAAGAAATCTCTGTTTCAAGAAAAGTTTCAAAAGAAATTGCACCATTTCAACAGGAATTCATAATGTTGGAGTGTGATGTAAAAAATGATCCAATTGGACATCCGGAGTCGGACAAACAACGCCGACTCCACACAAAAACCTCTGACTCCTTACGACTCCGGCTCCGCAACCCTGGTGCAAAATCCGTAGCGTCACAACTGTGACTTTATAATCCACTTGAATAAGTAAGAACGTAATATTAAGAGAGGTACACAAACAGAAAATATAGTTAATACAGTAATGAAACACATTGATATCGTAATTCTTTCATTTTCACATCCTCTGCGGAGGGTCGTAAAGGCAGCAGCAGTAGGAGGTCTCGGCATATCTCATGGTTTTCAACGTCTGATAGCCCTGCTGGCACCATACCAAGGCGTGACCAAGCCAGTTCTGAGATGTAGTCACGCCACCTAGTCCTTAGTCAGCCTCTGGGCCACTTTCCCGTGGATGTTCCCAGCAGGGCTCATCTGTCTGATCTTTCCTGGGACATTCTCGTCATGTGGCTGAACGAACATAGCTGAGATCTCTCTATTCGGAGGAGAATAAGTCGACGTTAAATTCTTTACGAATTTCACAGCTGTTCACTTTCACGCCGTGAGAACTCTTTGCAAAATCCCATCTCTGGCGGATGTACTTGAGATAGTATTCTTTAAAAAATTATGGATAGCAGTGGTGACAGCAAATACCCTTGTCGGAGTCCAACACTCACGGTGAACGGTTGCCCCGTCGGCCGGACATAAACTTCTGATCAGGAACTCAACGACTTGACGGCCAGTAACCGGGGGGCGTCAACACCTACTACCGCAACACTCGCCGAAGCTTTTTTTCAGGGACTCGGTCGTATATGTTTTTGAGATCGACGAAACATGTGTAGAAATCTTTGGCATACAAGGTTTCGCGAAAGTTTGCTGAAGAGTGAAAATTTGGTCTGTAATGTTATAGGGTATCCTCCAAGTTTTGTTCACTTATTTCGCAGCATCTTTTTTCAAGGCACTTGGCATGCACTTACCCGGGTAGGCTAAGGATAGAGATGTCCCCGCAGCAAGTGCGTTCTCTCCGGTCTCCCTTTTGTGTTAGAATGATCAGCCCAGTTTGCAAATCCTTCGGTGACCTTATGCACCACCAATCCACCATGCCATTTGACACACACGTGTCAGCTAATTAACTTCTTTTTGCATTGAAGTCTCTCAAGAAGATCGTAGATTTGTTAGGTTTAACGCTTCTCAAGGTGTAAACTAATTCCTTCCACGAATTCCAGGTGCAGTACAATTGAGTTTGGGTCGCATACCTCTATCAAACACAGGGAACGGTCCAACAACAACAAGCACATCCTCCTAATGGGATCCATTCATCAACACAACTTGCTAGCTGATGGCTTACAAGTGTCCCCACATCAACATGGGTAGACTTTGTGCTGGCTCGACCCCAAAGTAGAAGAGTTTCCACCCATGGTCCATCTCTACAGTATTACAGACACTTAGTCGAAGAGATGCCAACAACACCCAAGGAATATCGTTTGACCTACTCGACCAGTTCGTGCTCTTTTCCTGTGATTAAAGTGATGTTCTAGTCTCCAATCACTGGCTTGGCAAGATCGCCGTTTATGCGTGGCTTTCAAGTCTTCCATAGTTGCATTCTGGGCTGTCCCCATTCGCCTCCCTAGAATTTTTCCAACAGGTCCCTCTGCCTAAAACCTAAGCGTGGTCCTTGGTCCTGGGTTTCTTTTTTCGCTGAGAAATTTCGGTGCTTTGTCCCATAGTAATATTAAAACTCGCCGTAACAATATTCGCTATCCTACCTTTTCAGACCTTATGACCGAATTGACTTAAACTTTTTTCGGTCATTTCAAAAAGAATTCGGTCTATAACCGAAAAAATAAACCCAGCCTTGGTCAAGCGCGAGACGACCTATGCGCGACCTTGTTAATAAAATTTGCGCATTTGGTGGTAGTAACTGCCCAAATGATACCGTTGGGCAAAATGATCGCTCTACTTATACAGCAACTCTTATCGATATCAGGGATACCACGGGAAAGCGTTGCCGCGGGCACATTTGCGCAGGAGAGACGAGAAACCTTGCATTAAGTTTACTGCAAGCTCAAATATGCAGCAATCACTACATCTGCAGAGGTTAAGTTCTGTACTTTTTTTAACAGAACAGGTCGGGCGAAGGTTTTGGACCCTTATGCCACGTAAACGTGGCCTAAATAAGATTTTGCTCTTTACATCTCTCATGTCCAAACGTAATTGAGAGACTGTTTCCCGCAGCTTTATATCGTACATCATGCAAGAAGGGAACAGCACCAATTTACAAGGGCTTAGTGCGACACGGCCTAAAGTCAGACTCCAGACCTACAAGCACCGAAGCTGTTCTGAAGCATTACCACTAGGCCACAGGCTGATTTTTATCTAATCACATTTTATCATAATGCAATCATATTTTTAAAACGCAAACTTAAAGAAAGCTTTTTAACAGATATCGGACAGTTTTAATACAAACTGCAGCCCTATTAACTGTTGGTCTTATGAGTGCATTGTGGTCGTGCCTACTGTAATGCAAAGGATGATTGTTTCATGGACAGAATTTTACGCGACGTTGACGCGGAAGCGCGGACACGGCTTGGTCTTGGACCTGAACCACTCGCTTTGTCTGATTCTGATACCGAAGACCAAGCGCCCACGCACAAGCTGAGTTCATCGACAACCATTGCTCCAAACCGCATCAAGGAACTTCTGCTGCAGCATAAAAGAAGAAGAGAGGCAAAAGTGGTTAGAAACAGTGGTTTAGCACACTTTCCGTGTTATTGGATCTGTATCCGCAAAACTGTAGAAGCTGTTTAGTGACTTATTATTACTGCAGTTTTAAGCTAGTATCGGATGTTGTTGCTGCACCTTTAGCCTGTTGGTGGTGCATGGATCAATATCTACCATCAGTGCACCCAAACAGTGTTTCTTGAATTTTACGACCAAAATGTTTCGTGCTGCGTCGACCACTACTTTTATTCTTCGATTGTAAATAAACTGTAATGAGTAGGGCAACCAAAAGTCAATAAAGTCATTTTTTCTGCCTTTTTAAAAGTTAATTAAATATCCACAAACCAATTTTCCCGCTTTATACCACGAGCCACTCGAAAGTTCTTCGGTCAAAAAAGGTCAAAATTTATCATTAGGTCAAAATTTCTTGTAGCAGAGTTTTTTCTCGTTATCAATATTTTATTAAAGTTACAACAACAGATTTTGATATGTTTTTGCAAGTTTAGTTGCAATTCTGAAACAGTAATAGGTTTGTTGCGAATTTTTGACGTAATAATGTTGCTCTGCCCACAACTGGACGATTGAATATTAAGTAGACTAGGCATAGCAATGCTAGAAACGTGATCTTACAGTACTTGGTTTGGCAAATGGTCAATCCATTCATATACTGTGTTTTAACTTTATGATATTCACAGATTTTGTAGCTATTAATGTACTTATCAACATGTCATGCCTAAGTTTAAACAAACAAATTCTTCAAAAGTTCGAAGTAGCCTATACTGCATGAATATCCTTCTGAGTTTACCTCAACACCTAAGGGTGAATTATTTTGCAAATTCTGTGACTGCCTAGTGAAAAGTGATACAAGGTTTATGGTGGAAGCACATCGCTGCAGTGCAAAGCATCAAGGAGATTCGTTTCATGAAACTGAAAGTAGCCAAACATTTTTAAAATATGCTGTACCAGATTTTGCAGATAACTACTTTTTGTTACAGACCTATCGGCTTGATCTAATACTTTATATGAATATGCTTTGTATTCCGCATTTCAACTGAAAACGCAGAAAACTGATAGATCAAAATAAAGTCAAAATTTGTAAATTATAAAGTCAAAATTTTGAGATTTTAGGTCAAAAAATTGGTTGCCCTGGTAATGATTTTTACTTCCGTGGTATGCTATACCTCAATGTCACCAAGACTGTCGTACCGCTAGTTTCCTTACATTTTGTTTTTCTTGCAGAACACCCCCGACCTTAATGTGATGGGAATTAAACTTTCTGATGTTGTGTCGAGAACTTACGCTGGTAGTAGAAAAATGCAAGGTGACAATGTGAAGTGCAGATAAACTGTATTGTTGGATTAACTCTTCTTATTTTTCACAGTTGACGTTGTTTGTCATTTTTGTAGCAGGATCTTTGTAATCAGTTCGACGTTATGTTATTGTTTTGAAATACTTTTGAAGTTTTGCAGACCGTCTGAACAGTATTTTTGACTGCATTCTCCTTAACTGCCAGCGTTTGCGTTGTAGCGTGTTAATGTTGCAAACTCCAGTCAGGCGAAACACCATACTCACTGCGAATGCTCAGTAGGAGCTCACCTGAAAAAAGCATCGCTGACCGAGTTTTAAACAATTTCTTAACATAATTGAAGTGGGCAACGCATTGCAGATACCCCAATACGTTGGTTTTGCTTGTGGGCCTGTGCAATATTTCCCCGCTTGTGAGTAAATTTCAGTTTTGTTAATTTCACTCATTTTTGTTCAAAGGTATTTCAACGAAAAAGCGCAAACGTGAGGAGAACTTAAAAATAGCAAAGAAGCGCATGAAATGCGGAGCTGCCGGGACAAGATCCAAACCAACTGCCCAAAATCAACGTCGGTCTGCAAAAGGAAAACATTCTCATTCAAAAAGGTATGGCTCATATAACGGAAACCGGCATGCTCATGTACACACGTTTTTCCACCTACATGGTCGTTTTTTTTTCTGTGTCAAGTTCATCGTAAACCTCTCCAGTTTATCGTTTCTTCATTAACTGTGCGTTTTCTTGTATTCATTCGTATTATTGAATCGATTATGATGCTGGTGTCAGAATAAAAGACGGAAGCATTCGTGGTCAGGAGCAGGACTCTCGGTTTCGCCTCTGGACCTTTCATATCCGCTTACGTGCTACCAAGTCTTAATGCACATTTAGTCAAGCTAACTAGTTTATGTGTTTGTCGAATGTATTGTTAAAAGCAGTTATAAAGTTTTGTTGCCTTGGTTAGCCTATATTAAAACTGTTTTCTGCACTACCCGTAACACGTTGGGGCAGAGGGTGTCGTTCAAGTCGTATCTTTATTTGGAGCATGAAATCGGTACAGACTTACCACCCACCTTCATCTTTTGATGGGTTGGCCTTTGCACTCTGATCCGTACTTACGAGGCAAAAGGAGGTGTGCCGTGATTTGATGCGCATTGTCCTAATTTCTTAATAAAAGCTCCGCTGAGAGATAATGTCGATTGCTCACCAGCTTTTTGTTATACTATAAGTATATACTGTGTATTTTCAGCAACAAATTCGCGACCACTCCGAGTTGCTTCTTCGAATTGCTCAGGGACGTCATGCTGCTTTCACAGGACAAGACAACCTTAAGTGTAATTGCTTGCTTTAGAAAATGTTTAATTAAGTTAACTGGCGTTCACCGTATGACATCAAAGTGTTTTTGCTTAGAGAAAATACTCGGCGTGTGCCGACAGTATGATGCCTCTCAACAATGTTAAATCATCACTTCTGAGTGATTTGTGTGTGTTTGTGAAAAATTATGCTAATAAGTGTCAAGTGCTATGGAGCTGAAAAGTTCTACGAAAGATACGATGCCGTAGTTAGTTCCGACTGAAATTGTTTTGTTTTTTTGAGAACGCTTGTCTTATCTCCCTGCTATATTTTCGTCAGATCACACAGTTGGCACTCGACTGGCTTTCATCGGCAGAAGCCTCGTTGTATCTGTGGACCACCAAATGTAATAATTGGAAGGAAGTTCTACCAAGCGCTCTTAAACACATGGGAATGAAACAAGAAGGTTGTATTTTTGTCGAGAAAATCCGACTTGATGTGATGGTGATTGTCTTTCCTGTGCTGTCACGAAAATTGCCTTGCTTCGTAATTGTGATTTCAACTGCGTTTTTCCAGTGGGTTCCTACCAAGGAACGTTGACGTCGGAAGAAAACGGCAAATGGGCCTGGCATGGATCGTGCGGTGACGTAGATGAGGACAAGCTGCTCAGCACCATGTGTAATGACTGGCTCTCTGAGGTCTGCCTGACAACCGCTGGATAATGTATTCGGTCAACAACCCTCGCCTTCATGTTTATTTTATTCTGGTCGCAGCTATCAAGCAACGCAACCGAAGAGTCTACTGAGCTAACGGAGGACACTGTGCAGACTTTCCAAATTCAGGAGAGAAGAAGGTTTTTGTACCCACATCAAGCGTTTGTGTACACCATAAACGGCAATAGGTATCCCGTGCCGCCAGTGAAAGGTACGTCATAGAGTAGATCGGTTTGTCGCCATTGCTCAAGATTCAATTATTTACTATATTTTATGAGAAGGAAGCACTGGCCCGACAAAAGAGGGACGCGTTGCAAGGGAGCACTGGCTGCTACGATCAGAAAGACCCCCTCAAGTTACTCTGCTTGCCCTGACGCGCGATGCCGTTGCCAGAATGCCTGACGGTGTGGGAACGCGGAACGACGTGTGCAAGTTGATCCATGAATCGCAGTACCTGGCTGAGGCGGTCACTGAGGCCCAGGTAGGCGATCACCGAAGCTCTTTCCCGATTATTTTTCCGAAAGCACTTGCGTTGTAAAAATTCTTCCGCACAATTGTGCCCTAATGTTGGCCTTTGATGGGTGTTAGGATTGCTAAGTGTATGTTATTCATGCAATACAAACAGCTTGGTTTTAGTAACAGTGATTCTTTCAAAAAATATCTTTTTCAAAGAGGTGATCGTCATGTGTTCGGATTTTTGGATTTGCTAGTAGTGATTTATTTGAAAATGCATTCGTTTCTGATGATGTTGGCAAGTCGCTGCTTTGTGGATCCCGCGTTTTGGATACGAACCGTTCGCCTCAATTCTGCTTAGTTTTGCAAACAGCCGAAATCTGTCACAATTTGACCGAAATAGACGGCGTTTATGACGTACACGTGACCTGACGTACACATTCAATGAGCTTATCAGAGAAAACTTCCGTGCAAGTTTTAGTGTTTTTTTGTCCCGGAAACAACTTCCACGTTGCCTCATATATGTACATTTTTTTGATTATGGGATTTTACCAAACTTTATTTGTGAAACAGTTTCTGATTGACAATGTTTGTTAACACTGACTAGTTTACGATCAAAAGCGCAGTACATGGTGGGCGGTCTTAAGTTGCGAAACAAGCGTTTTTAACCAAAAACTTGATTTGACAAATAGGACTTCTTAGGCTCACAAACACAAAAATACATAAATGAACATTGAACAATTAAAAAGTGTTTTAGAACAATAAGATAAAGACTTGAACTTATGCAAAAAATTATGCTTTGAACCTATTGTCTGTGTGTACGTTATAGATACCGCATATTTCTGTCATTTAAATGTGACAGATTTTCCTAATTTCGGAACTGGGCAAAATTAAGCGAACGGTTCGTATCACAAGCATGTAAGCAACGTAATTTAAAAATTAAGCATTGTCACCACTTGAATTGCCCGTTATTGAAAGATCCCTCCGAAGTTCGCTGTTATGTCGTACTGACTATCAGCACACCTCAGTAGACTTAAAGCTGAGAGGGGTTAGTCGTGTAAAGGATTAGGTCAGTTGAGTTAAACGCAAAAATCGTTGAGCTGTGGTGTGTTGGTGACTTGGCACAGCATGACCTTCTGTCTTGCATTCGCTTGAGCTGTCCTATTCGACCACGTGATTGTTTGATTAAGTGTAAGATAAGTAATTGTTAAAAAGCGTGCACGGTTTGCGTAACGCTGTTGCCTGCATTTGGTCGATACTCCTGATTTGGAACAGTTTGCAATAGCAGATTTATTTGTACCAGGCAAATGAGCGCGCCTGGTAATATGACAGCATGAGCACTCACTAGGCAATAACGAATGGTGCTAGTAGCAAACGGATGTTGTGAAAGCATGAACGCCCAGCAACTCTCGGAAAATATGGTGACATTTGTTAGCTACAGATTGATGTTTATTAAATCGATATCGATCTTTCCGTTTACAACAGGCCGTCATTCCTAGCAAGCTTTGTTAAATAAATCACACCTTCGAAAACCTTTCCAAAGACCGTGGTGACCTCATCTCGTTCGTGGCCAGTATGGTTTGTTCAGTCTTTCGTGCAGTGTCCCGAACTTCATGATTTTGAAAACAAATAAGAAAAACACATACCTAAATCTGGTCTTGTATTCCAGTGATGTAATCTACTGGTCGCGAAATTAACACGATTTTACTCGTCACTTTGCGAGCATCGATCAGAGACAACTGAGGTAACGAATCAAAGCCGCAAGAGGGAGTCATCTGGTCTTTAAACGAGTGACAGCAATGTGACCGTAAAAGCTCAGTTTCGGTGAGAATCGAACTCTACGCCAGGGCGCCCTCTCCTTGAGCTATGAAGCTAAGCCAGGGGTCGGGAACCTGTGGCTCGCTATTTTCTTAACACAATTGGTACGAATGAAAATTTTTCTCTAGTTTTCCTACAAAGCCATCAGCAACACCATGCAGCACCAGAAGTCACATTAACAGTAAGAAGCATGTTATTTTTAGAGAAAATTCAGACATTTACCATTGTTAAAAATGGTTGGTTTTGCTTAAAAATGCACACGTTAGTTGGTAAGTTAGTTGCATTAAGTGTTGAAAAATATTATATGGCTCTCACGGAAATACAATTAAATATATGTAGGTTTCATGGCGCCCTAAGCCAAAAAGGTTCCCGACCCTGATGCTAAGCAATGGTAGGGTAGTATGAGACGTCATGTCGCTGTCCGCTGTGACTGAATTACAACTTTTTGCGACGAGTATCTAATAAGCATAAGCTGTTTTAGATGATCACAAGATTAGTATCTGCTACCGTGCAAGATCTAACCCAACCGTGCACAACCTGCGGCCGGGCCGCACGGCTGCATGCGGCCTTCGATAATAAAATTTGCGGCCGTCCACATGTAATTTAAAATATAAGATGTGGCGGCCGTGCTGGCGTATACTGAAGCAATACAAACGCAAGGCAAGAAAATCGGTCGACACGGTGCGTAACAATCTGGATGGCGATGTCACAAAGAGTTATGGAATGAATACGCAATTTATGTTTGAATATGTGCTGTGTTGGTTGGCACTTGGCTGCAGCGGTTAATCATAGCAGTAAGTGTGAGTTGTGCGAGTTGCAGACTGTAGCACTAGCAATTGTGATAAAACGACAGATCAAAGTTACGCCTAATTTAAGCTTGTTGTTATAGCAACCAGATTTCTGAGACAGTTAGGTTTTCTTTGGATAGAATGCTGATATTTATTCTACTTTAAATAAGTAATTTCGGTTGTGTGCTGTTTATTACAGCGCTAGCCTATCGTAAACCGTATAAAACTTGCAAACACTGCAACAGTGTCAGAAGAGAAAGAGTATTTAATTCCAATTGGGAGAAAGATTACTTCATGATCGAGACAGCAGCACATACCATCATGTGTCTAATATGCAGTCAAGTTGTGAAAACTGTGAAAGGAGATATGTAAAGCAGCATTTTCGTCTTCATATGTCAGACATTTGTGGGAAATTGAAAGGCTAGTCAAGGAAGATCTACGTAGAAGATTTAAAAAAATGTGTACGACAGCAGACATCCTGCCCCTCTACATTCATTAAGTGTGCTCATAATCGCTGCGAAGCTTCCTATAGAGTGGCATATCACCTTGGTGTAGCGGGGAAGCCTTATTCCGATGGGGAACTCGTTAAGCGATAGACGTAGTTAAGTGCATTCATCCTGGTAAAGACACTGACTATTCATCACTTGCCCTCTCGCGTGTTACGATACAACGCCGGCAAGATGATATCGCAAAGCAGTTAGCCCTCTCTCCCTCTCTCGACAGACAAAGGTTAACAAGGAAGCAAGTTTATTTTCTCTGGCTGTCGGTTAATCAGCTGACATCAACGACTCAGCGCAGCTGCTAGTCTTAATTCGTTCTCTATCTTCAAGCTTTTAGTTGTACGAGGATCTTCTTTCCATGGAAACACACGCTACTCGCACCCGTGGAGAGGACATTTTTATTGCAGTTAAGAATACTTGCATGCGCAAGGGATTAGATCTGAAAAATCTTCGTGGCATTTGCACGGATGGTGCACCTGCCATGACGGGCAACACGCAAGGTTTTGTGGCAAGATTTTGAGAACAGGTAGCAAAGGAATGTGATAATAAGCAGCTCATCAACCTTCGCTGTATAATTCACGAGGAAGCATTGTGTGCCAAATCTGTTGCTTTAAGTGCCATTTTGAAGGATGTGAATCGCATCTTGTTCATTCACACAAGTGCTCTTCATCACCGGCAATTTCGAGAATTTTGGAATCGAGTGAAACGTCTGTTGAGGACATTCTATATCACACTGCAGTTCGTTGGTTATCTTAGAGAGAAACGTCTTGCCGAGTTCTGCAGTTGCGCAAGGAAATAGTAGAAAACTATTTTATAAAAAACAAGGAGTGCCCCTTAATAAGCAAGGACTTCCTAACATCTCTGGCATTTCTGGTGAATTTTCCCACCCAGGTTAGCAATGTGAATCAGTGTCTGCAAGGAAGGGCAACAACAATTTGTCTCATGTACAAAAAAGTACAGGATTTCCGTGACAAATGTCGTCTTCTCAAAAGTAATCTCCAGCAGCGTAATTTCTTCCATTTTCCACAACTGACAACTCTTATTGACGGCAAAGAAATACAGGTTGATGATATGCCAATTGCCATATTTTTTAGTGTTTTTGATGCGGTATTGCAAGATTTTGCCGATCGTTTTCAAGATTTTGAGAGGATTTCAGCAACATTAAAGCTCGCTGCTTTTCCACATAATGGAACTGGTGGAGTTGAAGAATAATGATGAACTTGTGAAGAAGTTTGAAGACGAAGAAAATCTGCTGGACACGTGGAAGAGTGCAGTTGAATATCCAATGCTACAAGAATTGGCAAGACAAACTTTCGTTCTTTTCGAAAACACTTACGTGTGCGAAGCAGCGTTTTGAAGACTAAAGTACCTGCAGAACAAGTACCGAACCCGATTGTTAGACGGCAATCTGGTGTCTAAACTAAGGTTGATGGTATCCAGCGAGTTACCGAGCTTTGCAAAATTATCTGCCAAGAAGCAAGATCAAGGGAGTCATTACTTGCTACGATGCTTTGTAAACTTT
>JGI24158J21664_10007676_pt1 | contig 14339 bp, 10 predicted proteins | sample Ectturendosymbi3_FD_21664 | JGI IMG/M metagenome (IMG submission 21664) | reverse complement strand
TCAAAGTGCTTATCACGGTTGGCTGAGTATGATGACGTCATCAGAGGGGCCCCCTTTTTAGTCTTGCCTCGGGCCCCCCCAACCTTAAACCCACCACTGGGTATGCCAACTACTACTGATCATAGCATTCGCCCTCTTTTTTGTTTCTAACAGAGGGTCAAAATTTAATATTGTGAACTTATTAAATCAGGGGTTTAGGAGTTCAAAAATAATTGCATGAAATTTCAGTAGGACTCTATTGCAAACACAATTCCTTTCAGCATACATTTGCTTCTATTTATTTCTGGATACGTTTCTGGTTGGGTTTGTAACAAAAACAGCTTTCAGAACCAAATTCGAGTTTGTGGCAACGACTGTTGAAAAGCTAAAATGCACTGGTATTTGTACTGGCGATCCTTGTTTGTCGGAATGTGATTGGTTCCAGCAAGGGGAAGAAAGTATGCTCATCACAATAAATCTGTATAAGCAAGGGAGGGAAGCCCTATGCATCACGCGACTATCATGTTTTCCCATTACTTGTCCTTTCAGCGAGTAGCAACATATGTCATGTCAAAGGCTGCAGAAGTATTTATCGGTGACTTCGTTTTTAGGAAGAAGAGGCGGGTCAAAAGTGCATCTACTGACCGTCTTTCAATGTGTGTCATTACGCTTTTACATCTCCTAATGACATGGTGGCTGCATACAATTGCTGTGAAGGCATGTTAGTATACTATATACAATTCTGAAAGTAATATAGCATGCTTTCAATACTAACGTGCATTTCTGTGGCGTATTTCGACGCTATATTATTACAGCGATGCGATAGTTTGCCGTCGCATCCAATTGCTCAAGCGTCGTGCTGTCAAGAAAATGCTTCTCTTGGTACTAATGTTGCAGTAATGTCACAACATCAACTGGTAAGTTTGCAAAATAGCAATATCTTGCTTCAATGTTTGTAAAATAAATTAATTGTCAGCTGATTCCACTTTTCTTGTCATCAAAAGTCCCGTCTGATGTTAATATCTTTCCAGCCAACGTTTAGGTTGTCCACCATTCCAATACAATGAATGCCTCATTATCTTTCAGTGTTGGTTCTGAGACAACTTTCGACGTTTTCTATTATTCCTTTTCCTTAGTCATTACTTGTAATTCTTTTCTGTTCTTGAGGTTTCCAGTTGATGTTGGGGAATAAAAACGGTCCCAACACAGCACTACTGATTTGCTACGTGGAGAATACTGCAGTGTGATGTTAAGCGAGGACTACCTCCTGCATAGTACATTGCTTAACAAATACAACAATACTACTGTAGTTAGAATAGTGGCCACAGCTCTAATCAGCTACGTCCCTCATCATTGAAGCGTTAAACGGTGTAATTTGAAAACTGAGTAAGATTCTGGAAATTTTGTTGAGTCTAATACAGTATATTCATTGATAGTGCCAAAAACTTTCAGGCTAAGCTCACGTTGGATACCTCCACGGACCGACATTTTTAAACCCCGGTCCAGCCGGTCATTAAATGAGTCCTTCCTACTGCCCGCTGAGTTTGAAAGTTCTAAACCCGGTGTCAAGCGATATTTCTGAATTGCGAAATCACTGACTTCACGTCATCTGCGCATGCGCAGAGTGATATTCCAGGTCATACATTTCGCAAGCGGTGGCTGAAAACTATTTGACGTCCAAGACTAAGTCAAATATTATTCAGTGGTTAGTTATTCCCAAACTTTCGCTTAGTGTGAACTACATCTGACGTCTAACCAAAAGTTTATTTTCGTAACAGACATCGAGAACTTCATCGCTAAAGTACATCCCTTTACTTTGAGAAGTGAAATAACTGACATACAAGAATATATCAGAAATTTCACTTAACACCGGTCCAATCCTTTCGCTTGACACCAGACCTGTCAGGGGGCTCGCTGTCGCACATAAAGTTTAAGTTGTATTTAATGAGTATATAGAGAGTAAAAGGAGGTATCTGCAAGTGTGTCGTTCAAAAGCGCTGCTAGAGCCATACTTGGGATGACGACTTTACATCTCATGCTACAGCATGCCTTGTGGCGTTTTTGGTCCGGCCTGCAGTAATTTTATCCCGGTCTAGCGAAAGGGCTGCAATTACATAAAATTTCCGGCCTGGCCCATGCAGATCTCTACAATGACCGCACAAAAGGACAATCATTTATCGGCATTGTGTTCAGTCGTGCGAAGCCACCTGATAGAACCATTTTCGATAAATGAAAACTTGCCTTGGGGTTGATGCCTATTGCTGAGAGAGATGCACTTTCAAGGAACATATCACATACGATTTGCGTATATCAACACTCTTCTTATAAAGAAGTGTTGAAATAGTAAGTTTTTACGCTATCAATTATGTGATGAAAACTGTTGTTAGACGTTTCGTTTTAATAAGCTCTTGAACATAAGAGAATTGTTAGGACTGAGTATTACTATAAGTTTTCGTCCAATTGCGTATGCATGTAGTCCCTGCCACTACAAGTTCTTTGGTATGCAGTCATTCACAAAACGAAATTTTGTGTGACAGTGCAGAAAATCTGGCAAATGTCCCTTGACATAATATAACGTAGAATAAACTTCACTTTAATGAAACAGGGTCGTTAACTTGCTACCTGAGCTGAGATAATTTGTCTTGACGAACCGTGAAATGGATTCTCTGTTGACCACCAGATCAGGAAGCAAACGATGGTCAATTATGAAACCTTCCCACCGCAACCAATGTTGACAGTTGCGAGCATTTGAAACACTCTCTGACACTTCCTTGAAAATCATTCGAAACACTGATCCCGCGTGAAGATTTAAGTTATTGCCAAATTTTCACTTGCATATTGCACGTACAGTAAGTAGAATTTAGCTGAAATGGACGCTTGTTCCTCTAGAATCCACTGTGTCTCGCACTTACGCTTGGATTTAGTTTGCCTTGACTATACTCTGAATGGAATCCCGCTTCACCTTGGAATCAATCACATTTTGTTTCAACAAACGATACACGTCCACTGTAACGTTATGTTCCGATCTTGTATTGGTGCAATCTTAAGCAAGATTTAGCGTTTTAGCGTGATGAAACTTTATTGAACCCAACAGAACAAGGTTTTTCACACGTTTATCTTAGTGAAGTAAGCCTACGCGTATAGTTAAAACGGATCCGTTTTTGTGAAATGGATATTTTGGTGCTCATCTCTATTCTAACAGCTTAGCAAAAAAGTTCCTCAGTGCATTCGTCTTTACAAATAAGCCAATATGAAGAACACTAATCATTCCCCCAGATATGCTAAGCAAATACAAGCAAAAGGTCAAAACGTTATCACAAACGCGATCGTTCATCGCGATTTAGGAGAATCTGAAGAAATCTTCGATACTCTCGTTTTCCCATGAAGGGTCGGAGCTTTCTGCTTGGATGACGACTCTGAGATTGTGGTTACCTGCTGAGAGTAAGCCTGGGTTGACATTCTTTTGCTACCGTCGGTCGAAGGCTGCTGGCTTGTTTGGGCTTTGTCTGCACAAATACAAACGCAAGCTCCCCTGATGCTGGGTGGTTCACGACACAAAAAGTTGAGGGAAATTAAATATATAAAAACGTTTTTTTGTCCGAAAGTTTCAACTACTGACAATTTCAAGTTTTATGTGTTACATGCGTGATTGTTTTCAACTTTATATATTCTTTTATCTCTGAACTTGTATCATTTTCAGAGAGAAGTGTACCGAGTTTATTCTGAACAAAACTTTTTTCACATATTTTTTCACACGAAGATACGGGCTTTTTTCACCAGAATTAGGTAAAACTCTTTTTCAGAGTTAATCGTTTGATTTGACGCCACAGTGCAACGAACGCAGCTCGCACTTCCGAGTAGAATTTAGGAATAAATAAAATTTAGCACAACTTGCAAGGAATCGATAAATTTTATCGAACTATAACTTGATTAGCAAGTGGCATAATGAACACATTTCTCTCCAAGAGCAATTCTAAGTGCACTGTCCTCCCCAAAGAGCTGTACAGCGACTGCAAAGATTCCAATCTACAAAAGTATTTCTTTATTATCCTTTTCCAGAACTCAAACCAAGGGCACAAACGTTTTGCGTAAAAAAAACACTTGGAAAGGAAATTTTTAATCATGTGAAAGCACTCCGCATTTTCAAAATGTTGGAAAATAATGAATAATTTGATCGTTGGCGCACTGACGGTCGGAAGCGGAAACCAAAGACTGCGACCGTACGTCTCGCATTGTAAATAGGTTTGAACTTAAAATAAACAAATGAGGATCTTCACGAAGTCATCTTTCTCACCTGCTATAGTGCGACAACAGCACTCTACCACAGTTGTACGCGTCAACAAAAGAAAACAAATAGTATATTTTTGACCATACGAAAATGTGATGCATCATGTAATTTCTTCGAGCTACTCCAACAGCATGTTTTGTAATTTGGCTGTGCTTTGTATCAATTTTCAACTGTTGGAAAGTTAAGCAAACACAAATTTCATTCAACTTGGCATTAACGCTTTACAAACACCTGACGTTTTACTCTCCAGCATTAGTGCAGCCAAGAAAGTTGTTTGGGAGGAGCCAGTGGATGTTGTCGTCAGTCTCTGATGTTTTTCCAACAGTTGAAAATTGATACATTGATACAAAGCACCAGTAAAAATCTTAGCAAGTTTGTTTCGGGGGGGGGCATGGCCTCTTCGGCCTCTTTCTGGCTGCGCTTCTGCTCTCTAGCTTCCCAAAATATCTTTGTTGTTATAACACGTAAACAACAGTATCAAAACTTTACTTGAGCCGTTGATATTATTTTCCGGTGTGATCGAGAGGGTACCTTCACTTTCTTGCCTGGAGAAGCAATAACTGAGGGAGGATCCAAGCATCATCAGTAGACAAGAAGTCCAACCCAATACGTAAGAAGCTCTGATAGGTAGCAGGAAGTTATGGTATAGATATGAAAAGATGATTATTGCTGTCATGTTGCTTAAACCTGTACGAAAATACATGGTTTAGAGATATTAAAATGCTTTCATTCTATATATTTTACCTGTGCAGAAGCAGTTTCAAGAAGATTAGGTTTGAAAGTAAGCTACGTCTGATCTTATATAAATCAAAATACCTGTAAGTAGAAGTGCAAAATGTAGACGTGCTTTCAGGATTGAGGTGATGAAACAAAATTTAAAAAAGCACATTAAAAATCAGCGTTTCTTTGAAATGTTCAGTTAGTGGAATTATACCTGCTGAAAAGATTTCTTGCCAAAATTTATACTCTTTTCGCTACTTAGTCTTTAATTTCAGAGAATTTCCATACGGTGGTCAAATACGAAACAATTCGCTTTGCTCTGAACAGATCATCAAGTCAGCACTCAAAATAATTTTCAACGAATGGTGCATAACTGTCTTCTGTGGAAGATGTGAAGAATTCAGTTCGATTCTTTGCATTTTTTCGTTGGTTTTAATCCCACCACACGAAAGGATTTACTTGAGACATTTGATCTAACACGATGTAATAAGCGTGTTGTTTTGACTGCAATATCTTACTGCAAAGTTAAAAAACACATTTGACTATATGGTATGTTTTCCGCATCACCTAACCACAAGAAGCTTGAAAATGTGATAAATATCTGAAGTTGCTTTGGTCGCAAATAAAGATTAGAACACTGGTGGGGAACCTGCGGCCCGCGTGAACATTTGATATGGCCCGCAACAGAATTTTAGTTACCCCAGTTAGAGTACAAAATCACGTCAAGACGAAGAAGCTCCATGATAAACAGGTACTTAAGGTAGGATGTAATACGAAGCCTCCATCCCTCATAGTAAGATAAAAGTAGAATTTTAGGATACAATCAGTTGTTATTTGCGGCCCGCCAGCAATAATCCACGACTTATGCGGCCAGTGATAGCAAATATAAGTTCCCCACCCCTGGATTAGAAGCACAACAAATTAGTTTTGACGTAAATCGCACGTAAAGTTTGTATTTTGAGGAAGCACGTTTGTGGCCAAGCGGTCAACATTTTTGAGGAAGCAACGTTCTTCAAAATTTTAATTAATGATTTTTATGAACGTGACACACTATCGTAGAAAGAGTTGCAAAAACGTCTTGAAACTTTTTCAATACGAGCAAATAAATTGCAACCAAATCGCGGAGATTCTGAGTAGTGTCAAAAGTGGATGAACTACGTACATTGGAATAAACGTCACAAAACGAGAAGAGTACTGAATATGACCTAAGCTTCTTTTCCTTTTCAAAAAGGGTCTTTTCCAGTAAAATCTAACAGATTGTAAAATAAAATGAAAATAACAGTAAGATATAATCGTTGTATAAATGGAAGGTTGCCTTTATAGATACTAAATTACATTATCATTGCAGACACTCTACTTGCGTTTCGCAAGGTATCCAAGTTTCTCTTTCAAACTAGAGCGTTTGTTTATATTGAAAAATTGTGCAATATTTTTGGCAAGCATAATGAAAACTGCTCGTCTGTTTTATGATACAGATGATTAGAATGGAGTGACAAAAATAATAAAATACACTAATTTAAAGACATGTCCTGGCTTCTACATTAAGCTGAACAGGTCAAAGACCATACTTGGAAAACGTTTGAAAAAAGCTGATTAAGATATTAAAAACTGGTGTTACAAACTTCTTGAAACCGCTATATACAAACCTGCCAATAATATCAATAAACGGAGTTTCTTGAAAATTCGAAATTTCCGGATAGCATCTGTATTGCCAAACACAGTCAATAGTACTCTGTAAATACCCACAGAAACCACTCCCCATGAAAAGAGAATGCCTACCAAGAATATGGTAAGCGGTGCTGCGGTCTCTGAAATATATAGATAAGATTTGAGGAATTGCAGTCAACAACACAAGGACTTGCATTTTCATTATATCACGATGCAAACTTTCGAGTCTTATACGTTACATAATAAAAGCGTTTTAACTTTTCGCCGGTAGTAATAGGCAGTAATTAACAAAGATTGCTATTGCCATGTGACATTGCGCGTTCAGAAAACAGGTACCGCGAAAAGTGCAAATGAGAACAACAACCACACAAGTTTCATGCAATCGCACTCCACTGTGCAATAACGATCGGCTCAAAATCACGTCAAATATTGAATCTAATTCATGTTTAGGCCCAGACCATAAACAAACAGAAGCAAGAAATAGTTCGTCGAAATCCCAACTTACGGCTCAAAAAACAACAAATCATACCTGATATTATTTCGTAGTAGCAATTTGGCCTCGGGTTGTTGCGGCGCCGCGAATACACGCACCTCCTGAAGAAGCCAATATGCCCGATGACATTAGTCTGGCGCAGGATGAACCATTCTGGTAAGCTCAGGGCTGCAATGATAAGAGCCAGCCCTGCACAGAAGAACCAATAGACGAGAATTACTTTGAAAATTTCAGAACGAAACCATTTCGAAACCGGGGAGCATCTGCCTTCTCCTCCTGTGCCCGACAAGTTGGGTTTTGTTGGTTTGAGATCGGAGACCGCTGTTGCAACCGCAGAGCCTGAAAAATATATCACCTCTGTGCTTAACTTCTGTTGTGATATCTTTGACACATAGTCTGTAACTGACGGTTCTAATTAGAATTTTTTCCATTTTTGGAAAGCATTTTCCTTCCCACCGTGCAGAAAGTTGGATCACGGACTTGGTATACGTTCAAATGTAATAAAACGTTGTGCCAACAAGCGCTTATGGTTCATAGACAAGTTACACCGTATGTGTTAGTAGAGCAATTTTGCTGGACACAAAGCACATGTGACAAGAAAAAATTAAGTCACTACCTTCTGCGCACTGCAGTGCATGTTTTATATCTCGAGTGGAAAAAGCAACAAAAATACCTAAATTGTGAAGATTTTCATAGATTCTACGCCACCAGTTGTTGGCTTGCTGCGAGTCACTTTGTTCCTTCTCACTTTCTAACTTTGCCATGTTTTGCCTGAATGAACTGTCACTGTTGCAAAACTCTTGTAGAGGGAAAATGATATTGAGCTGCTCTTTTATACCAAGCGGCTCTGGGCGTCCCTAGCAACAATTCATCGTAACATGTCTTGCTCTGCTCGAGATTAGGCAAAGCAGGGCGGTCGCCCCAACGACTTTTAAAGATTAAAATGCAACTATGGGAATGTTATTGATGGCGTGACTAGAATAAGGGGCAATTCGAATCACGCGTAAGCAATTGCGATTGTTGTTGAGTATCCACAACGCACTTGAAATAGCACTGTTATGATACGGGCCACCAGCGGGTCTGTGAAGTAGGAGACCAAGAATTCGAACCAGTCAATAAAGATACCGTAAAGAATCAAAACAACGCAACACTATCGCTTTCGTTTTCTTTCTTGATTAGCAGCTGAAACCCTTGAAAATCAATCTGGATCCCGCACAAGTTTTGTTTGGCATAAGCGACAATTGGAGCCGCAGTTGACAAAGCCCATAAATTTTTTTAATAGCCATGTTGCACCTGCGCACAGAATGCTGAGCTGTGGTTCACCGGCCAGGATATCATCCAACGTTGAATAAGATTTCAGGACTGAAGATGGGTAATGTTACGTGAAATCGATTTCTTACAAAAAAACAAAAAATTTCTGATCGATTGCACTCCGTCGTCTTTGTGGAGCCTAATTACTTGACTATGTTTCCAACCCATTCGATGTTGCTTTATATCAAAAAACTTGTAACCTTTTTTCATAGGGTTTGTTTGGGTATGACAACTTTCGAGCTGATTTTAGAAGAGAACCCACGGTGATGTTGTTAGGGAAAATTTGCGCCCTTACCTTCGTTGGAAAACCTTTAGACAACACAATGTGAAACGTGAGCGAAAAAAATGTTGTTTTTGGTAAAATTCGATCAGTTTTGCAGAATATAGCAGCTAAAAACATAAAACAGTTTTCAAGCAAATACAGCGGTTTATAGAACAAAATCAACATCGGGTCGTTTTCTGGTTTCACTTTCCAATCATCTTTACCCACTTGGAAATTCTTACCTTCCCAAAGTATAATTTTAGCTTATTTTTGAAATAAATCTATTCATTTCTCAATGGAGTAATAAAATAAGCAACAACGTTGAATCCAGTAAATACTTTTTCGTCAAAATTGCCGCCCCAACCAATGCCATGACAACGGCGTTTAGTGTCTCTGGGAAATGAAGACAAGCATGCGTGAAGGGATCTAAAAGGGAAAGTTGCCAAAACCTCTAGATCAGCGGTGGGGAACCTATTTACTACCACTGGCCGCATAAATGGTGGATTATCGCTGGCGGGCCGCAAAATCAATTAATTTAATCCAAAATTTAACCTTTATCTGAATATGAGGGACAAGGCATTCTCTTGACATACTATCGAAGTATCTGCTTGTCCTGGAGTTTCGTTTTGACCCGATTTTGTACTCTAACTTCTGTAACGAAAATTCTGATGTGGGCCGTATCAAATGATCACGCGGGTCGCAGGTTCCCAACCTCTGCTCTAGCTTAAGGTCTTAGCTTTGAAACGAAGATGTCATTTTTATACTTATCTTTAACCCATAAAAGCGCTAAAGCCATGTCCCACGTGATCATGGGAAATCAAACTCGTATCAATAGCTGCAGCAAGCTAAGACAGGCTGAACTAGAACTAATTAGTGTTATAAATGACATAAAACTTGTCAAGGTCAGAGTTCATGATCTGCTCCATCAGACAGAAATTGTGGCTTCTGACCAACATTTTCATCTTGTAAAATTTGCACCTGAGTTCAACTGTGTGAAAAAAGCTGGTTAGACCAAAACGTCGACATACGTCCAGGTAAAAAGTCAGTTTTGAACTGTGGTTTGTGTGGAGCAAAAAACAACCAAGAAAATTAGGGACTGTTTCATATTTATAGTAAAAAGTGTTGCACAAGCATTTCATTTTAAAACATTTTTTCCGAAATACCTAGCGCATATCTGCAATAAACATTATCAAGTAATGAATGTTTGAAAATTACGTGAAAGCTCAGTGCAGTGAACCTTGAAACTTGCAAAAAGCTGACAAGTAAAAGCTTTACACAACCTTCTTACCGCGAAATGTTGTCCTGAACACCCTCTGTTAACCTCTTTTCGCTTTTCTGGTGTTTTACGTATCTTAAGCTAGTTCATAAACTGACCATACACAGAAGATAGACTCTGATCATTAGGATTTACACTACAAACAGCAATGGGCGCTAAAATATACTGTGGTAGGCTACATTTTTCATTTATACGATAATATAGACTATTTTTCATTCCCCAAATAACACGTCATAAATCCACGGCATCTTGCGTAAAGGAGGCATTTTTACAGCAAAATGAAACGGAAAGAGAAAAGCTGGCGAGTGAGTTACATATAATTGTCACGTTAAAAACTTAGGATGATTTTCCGAAAGACCAGAATTTGGCGCTGTTCCTAGGCGAGTTATAGTAATTTCTTCTATTGTGCCACTCAATGTACTTGAGAAGAGCTCGCTATGATAACCCCACACGTGTGGAGTGGCTCCAATGTCAACCGCAGGAAGAGGAAAGCACAACAAAGCAACTCTTTGCAACTTCAACAAAACAATCGTTGCTGATCTTCTTATCCTTATAAGTGACGTCATCCCTCACAACAAAAAGCAGTCTTGTGGGCCTAAAATTTAAGAGTTGTTTTCTCTGCTTTACGGTCGCTCGTATACCTAGATACAGTTGAAATGGCAATACTAACGTTTTGCTAACATGTGAAGGCTCCGTACAACAATTTTCATAAGAAAATATTTTTTACGATATCTCAATTCTGCCAAACGTTTTCGTTACTCCGAAATGTGTGCCGAAAGAAGATGTGGGAACAGATCAGACTAACTGCCATCGAAGAGTGGATCTGAGTCCGATGCATTCCGCATATCACTACCAGTGATGGAGACTCTAGACTTGCTCTCAGTCTCGAGACCAATTTTTGTGAGTCTCGGTCACGTTTCCAAGGATGCAGGTCTCGATCTCAAACCCTTTTTTTCTAGAGCAGTGGTTTTCAACCTGAGGGTCGCGACCCATGTGGGGGTCGTTGGCCTTTTTTCTAGCGTCGCAAAAACTTCTGATAAAAATATTAATAATTTCTTCCATATTTTATATTTCGTATATGGAACCACTTTTTGTTGTAGCCCAAATAATAGGATTTCCTGGCAAAAACGATAGTTTACTTTTTCATTCAAAAATTGTTTTAAGTGTGATTATGACCATTACAGTACTGTTGCGTTTGGCAACACACGAATAACTTTGTGACGTAAGAGTGTGCTGTGTTTGTAAATTAGATTTCTGAATGCGGTAGCTAACTTGGGAAGTATTCTAGTTTTCATTGAGTTGTGCTGTGGAGTGATTTGCATACAACACTGGTCTCTCACTGGTGCTGCAATGTGCATTAATGTAATAAATGAGTCTTTGTTCAATATAGTGATCTCGTAAATTTTTTAGTCATTGTGATGTTCTATAGTGCAAACACAACCGTTTTTACATGTGCCTGACTGGAGAATTTTGGAAGGGGTTCGTTATGTTAAACTGGGTTACAAAATGGGTCGCTGCATGAAAAAGGTTGGAAACCACTGATCTAGAGTCTAGAGTCTAGACTCTAGACTTTGGGCAGCCTAGCGACATGTGTTTCAAAATCTCCAAGAGTTCAACTTCTTCGTCTGATCCAGTGTCTTTTAAACGTAAGTCACGGACCAAGGGCGTCCGCAGAAATTCTTCCAGGGGGTGCAACGTCGAAATTTTGTTTATCCTTCATCGGGTTGTTGACGATGCAACGCAAATGGACGTTCACAAAACGCTTTGCTCTTTCTAACCCATTAGTCTATGCTGGTTGAAACTCAATTCTCAATCTTTTGTCTGAATTGTTTTCTACACTTCGGCTATCAGAAATGCTTTTTTTCATAAACTGGTTAATATCCATTTTTCGAGCACTTTCTACAAATTAGTTATAATTTAAGATTAATCAAAGGCCATAACAAGAAAACAACATGCGCGGTGAAAAAACAAGAACGTTAGACGCTCTCGCAAAACCGTTTCAAGCAATCAGAAGTAGAACTATATGTTGACAAGACTATTTGACGACTTACTAAAGTTAGAACACCACCCATGCATGCTGGGCGTCCCCAAATTGGTACTAAGAAAATTTGGTACTAAGAACCACAAAGTTCAAGAATATCTAAAGTTAGCAGCTAAGCTCCGATTAATTGATTTAATTGTTGCAAGGGCAGTTTCTTTGCGTATGACGCTGACACTCAGTGGCGCATCCAGACCAAGCGTTTGGGGGGGCAGTTGAGTAGAGGGGCGTCAAAACGTTTTTCACTTGTATACACACGGTTGTCTGCGACAATCGTTGGGAATCACACAAAAGTGGTAACCTTTCTTAGGCCAAGAAATTGTCTATTTTGGCTGGTCGAACTATGCGATCTTTCAGGGAACAACGACAGTTTAAAACCGTTTTATATCATTAATCAAGAAAACGTTTGAAGCGGGACCCAAAAGATGTCCCTCTTTTTTCACAAGCTACGCACATCCAGGTCCGTAACCAACTTGGGACACCAGAGGTGGCGAAGAGTGTTCTGAGAGGGGCCCAACTTTTTTAAACTATGTCCAATAGTTTTCAACTATGCCCAACACATTTTTCCAGGGTGGCGATAAATTTTGTAGGGAGGGTTTCGTCCCCTCTGCGCCCCCCTGGTTACGGGCCTGCACATAACTGAGAACACAGTTGTTTTCCCAAACAATCTCTCACACTTAAAAAATGTAGTTAAAAGATATACCCTAAAAAAGCATGCTGCACGCGCGTTAGTGTTTAACACTGTTTTGGCTATCCGTACGGTACATCAGAAAAACACAATTCCTGAAATGTATTCCCGACCTGGTTAGAAGTAAAATGGTTCTTCTTACACTTGGAAAAGTTCCACGATAAGAGTCTAATAAACAGCTAAATGACGATCGCATTTCCAGACGAGGCTTGTGCAGTTGCATGTACATGGAAAACATATTTATTGCTGAAGTGACAATTCAAAAACAAAACATGAATGAAAAGCATTTGCTGTGGCATTCGTCTCACCGATAAAGTCATTTTCCAATTCATTGTATGCTATATTACAAAACCCTCAAAACCACCCAATGCTGTTGATCTGGCCATGGATCTGCTCCTATCCAGGCCAGCAAACACAGCTGAGAATCGGCCTATAACCAATTTAATAACACGAATCTCCGTCAACACCACCGCCACCAGTAAAAAAGTTAAAATTTGCACCAGAAGATTGCTTTTCTGTTCAAATTTATGTAATGTAAGCAGAATGATCTAACCCAGTGGTTCTTAACCGGGGGAGCGTTAAGAAATTTCCAAGGGGGCGATAACCCTTACCTGCTCTACAACATGGAAAGTTTTTGAACGGGGATGTGTCTCTTCCAAAGGTTACGTCAGTGCTAATTTTACCCCGCTACATCTTATTTGGTTTAGTTCCTGCAGAGATTGAAGTCGGGGTTAAGTTTCTCGAAATTTTGCAGGCCGAATTCGAGCCTGCATACAAACATTCAGGAGTGCAACTAGTGGGACAGTTAGTCGGTATGCCAAGTCCCTTCACCAAAGGTCTGTGCCATTCTCGCATTTGAGAACAGGGTGCACGTAGAATTCCAAGGGAGCCGGCTGCATCACAGAGCGGCTCGCCTAATTCCAGAGAAACATGAATACCTACACTTTGCACAACTCCAGGCAGCGTTGGATACTGCTATGGCTTTCTGTAATTTGACAAGCTTTCTGCAATGTGTCCGTACTCCTGCGTGATACAACTCCCGCCGTGTTCTGTGATGCGACGATGTATATCCGTGACGATTCAACTGTGCTTGAACCACACTCTTGTTGAATGTGAGATTAACTTTTAAATGCGGCTTGGCAGCTACAGGCTACCATACGATGTCGACTCCTCGGCCAAAGAAAGATAGTAACTTTGCTTTCTGCAGCGCTGGATATAGGGGGGACCCAAGGGGCCCGGGGCNCCCACAATGTTCATGTTCTTATCCATATGTGCGACATGTGCGTGCCTAGACCTTTGAGTAAGGTTGGAAAACGTAGCTAAAAGGCGCCCACTGGCCACTGTACAGGGCCCACTAGCCAACACTCGGACAAAAAAACTTGATAAATGATGGCAAATCCGAATGTGGATAGCTATGCTAAAAGCGTAAATCACAAAAACGACAACCTACGGAAGACCAAACGAATACTAAAACCGAAATATCACTTAAGGTGGCTGTCCAGTTTTCACATTTAGATTGCCACGGGGGGCATTTCGCCCCTCTGCCTCCCGTCAGTTACGTCACTGGCTATGATATATTGTTTTTACATACAGTAAGCAGTCCCTGCTGACCTGCT
>JGI24158J21664_10007675_pt1 | contig 14340 bp, 8 predicted proteins | sample Ectturendosymbi3_FD_21664 | JGI IMG/M metagenome (IMG submission 21664) | reverse complement strand
CGTCAGCAGCTCAATTCCGATTAATTGATTTATTTCTTGCAATAACAGTTTATTTGCCGGTACGACACTCACACTGCGCAAGAGCCAGGTTCACTGTACTGGTGTCATGCAGTGCTGAGCTTGCAGTTCACTCATGTCCACTCCTTTGCCTGCAGGCATAGGCGTAGCCAGGGGGGCCTAGGGGGCCATGTCTCCCTCAAATTTTTAGAACATATAGTTATTTGTGCTATGAGAGGCGGTATCACAAACAAAATAGTGTTATTCGCCTAAAATCAAACATTTTGGCCCCCACCAAATCTTTTGGCCCCCTAAATTTTTGGGCTGGCTACTCCACTGCCTGCAGGGGCAAGTTGCCAAACGTGTGAGGGTATTGTTTTACTGTTGGTCGTTATCGTGTAACAATAACATTGCAACAAATCTTCAAATGTTCACTTCAAGTTACGATATTAGGCGTTTTGTCGCATGTGACTCTTGAACGCAGACATCTTGACACGTAATGTAGCGAGACAGTGACTGCTGATAGCGGCAAGCAGGGATGTCGGAGAGCAGTGGCATTGAATCCCTGACCTTTCAAACGAGGGACAACGGGGGCAAAGGTGTCTTTTCATAGATAATTTTAAGATTTATCAAGATGGAATTGAAACAAGTTGTCTATAGTTTGTTTTATTATTTTTTAAGTCAACGTTATTGTTGAACTGTAGCAAGCATAATAATTGGCGGGCCCTAACCAGATTGGGACACCAGGGGAGGCGAAGGGTTTACGGGGGGCCATTTTTTAAACTATGCCCAACACATTTTCCAAGGGAGGGGCAAATACTTTTTCAGGGGAGACTAAGCCCCCTGCGCTCCTCCTAGTTAGCCTACGGGCCTGATAATTGGTAACGATTTTTTTGTTTTTCGTAAGTTTATATTGCCCTCAACTTTTTTTTGTGCCCCCCCTGCCCTACCGACGTTCCGGCGTCCCTGATCGTGAGGCTCACGCAAACCAAGTTAAGACCAACTTATGCGTTTTTATCGGTGAAAGTTGTCAAGCTGCATCATGAATGGTTTTTATGACGCAAAGCTTAGCAGGTTTGCAAAAACAAAATAGTTGTTTCGTACATCAGGTATTTTCAAAAGACGCCTGAAGTGTGTCACTGCTGTGTGTGCATGTTTGAAGTACCTACACCAGGGTATGGTCCGGCGTTGCTGGCAGATAAGACTTCATAAAATGGGTTTGCTGTATTTCCACCAAGAAGCATTAATTGCAGGAAAAGCCATGGTATAAGCAGGGGGTTCAAGAGGTACATCGTACCTGGGAGGATGAAATGAAGTATACCAAGTTTTTCTGCAATCAAGCACAAAATACTAGCGTAAGCCAGTATAATATATTTCAAAATCTTAGAACGCTATCTGTTTTAACCATAATTCCGATTGCTATACAAGTTTTGACGAAGGCTCCAAAAGTTAATGGATCCGGTATCGGTTTTCGTACCCCTTAGTAAAATTTCTCTCAGAGGCCCTGATCCCAGGGCATAAGTACACTACACAACAAAGCATCATTGCATGTTCTCCTGAACTCTGTTTATAACATGACTAGAGCACTGGAAGTGTGGAACAAGCCGCGTTTCTTTGAAATTTTGTTCACTTTTATGCAGATTCGCCTTCATTTATTTTTCATGTGCTCTATAGAATATTCATTACCAAATCAAAATTACACAGACCCTTTTGTTTACTGCTTTTAAGCAAGTTTCGACAAGGGTCCCAGTATCGTTCTTTGTACCCCGACAATTCGTATGAAATCGTGTGTTTCCAATTTAGACTTGACCCGGGATTGTGTTTCGCATGAACCGTCTAGTTGTATTGTGGTTGCGAATTGATGAAAAATGGTCACTTTATGTTACAAAACATTTCAAACCATTTGCAACTTACTAAAAATCCGTTACATTTGAAGTGACCAATTTGTGTCCACACCGTTCCAGTTCGAGAACACTTTAGCACAGTATGGAGGGGAAAAGCATATCTCCCGCGACTTCTCCCTGAAGACTCCACGAGTAATCCACTTGACTATAGTATGAGATCCATACTTTCCAAATCAGTGGTTTTCAACTTTTTTTGTACCACGACCCAGCAACCCACTATAAACCCCACCTAAAACTCGAATAAAGCCAATGTAATATAGCTGTGCATATCTGCTCAGGACCCCTCAAACAATGGTTCACAACCCAGGTTGCAAACCTCTGGTCGGAATTAGTTCGGATTTCGGTTGGATGGAACTAATTCCAAAATCCAACCGAAACCGAACTAAGTCAAAAATTGTCAATGTCGTAATGGGGGCCGTACACTGAATAGCTTACAATTTATTTCAAGCTGTACTGAAAGTGTTCGAATCCCAGCTGCAGTGGCAAGGACTATTTGGCACCTTTAAGTACTCCCGTAAGTGTGATGACAGACAAATTTAGTGGCAATGGAACAAGGGTAGAAATAAAAAAGCTAGAAATGTGGAAATCTATCAGTACCGACATGACAAAGTACGTCAAACAAAATAAAGATAGGCTGTCAGTATGACTCAATACTACAGCGAAAATCTTAGCTGGCCCGCAGGTTGCACATGACCAGGGACAGGCCCGTAACTAAAATTTTCGGATCCCCTGGAAAAATGTGTTGGACGTACTTTGAAAAATTTACGGCCCTCTCAGAAACCTCTTCGCCCCGGTTAGTGTCCTAAGCTGGTTACGGGCCTGACCAGGAGAATAGTGGGAGGAATGCGTTCCCACTATTCTCGTAATAGCCTGGCTTGATGTGCCTTTTTATTCTCATTTCCTGTGTGCAGCTCCAGACATCGCATAAATAAATTACAAGCTATCCCTTGCGTAGTACCCAGCATAACCGTCATTATTGAAAATGTGTGGTTCTAGGGTTCGTTCACACACTTTTTAATCAGGACACAGTTACTTTAGATGCACTGGTCTAGGCGAATTGGGAAGAGTGATAATCCGTGTTTCTCTTTTAGGAACTGGGGTCTTTTACGAGCTGTACCACTACAAACCGAAGAGGAAGATAACTAGCCTGAGATGCTACGCCTTCATGGAACTCGATGAACTTAAGCCAGGACCTTGCGTAATTGAACTGTAAGTTATAAACATCGGGGTGCCGACTGGCTTGTTTATTTAAAGCATTCATCGATTCCCTTCCCAGGTACAGCAAACCGATCGACGTTAAACGGAAAAAACTTACTCTGTTTACGAAGAAGCCACTGTACTTGCACTTGGACTTAACGTTGACGAAGCAGCATTGATCAGCCTTCCCTTCCAAGTTCGCTTGCGTCCTCTACGTCTTGCACTTATTTTCTCGGTATTTTGCGTTTAGGTGCCAATTTCCTTCTGCACTTTTCTTATGGAACGAAGCAGTATCGCTTGAGTCCCACTTTTGCTTTTTATTACCACGCGAATAAAATTGTTCTCTTTTGTTTCAACGTCACCACACATGAAATAAGTAGTTTGACACTAAAAGCACCCAGCCAAGGAAGTCGGTGATATTGCACGCAATGTAGTAACTAAGCAGCAGGCTTCTGAAAATGTCGCTACTGACAGCTAACATGCTACCCAATAACTAGTATAGACGGATCGATTGGTGAACTCAAGGAGGCATTGATGTGACAATCAACGACACGTTGCAGCTGGACGTACTGCATGATTTGAAACTCGTTTCGTTGTGCACGCAACAAACAGCATTAACGACGCCACACGTCCTTCAACATGCCGCAGTACAATTTCTCTAAGAAATTTTGGAATGATTGACTATCAAGGAGACACCACCACTTCACAGCGCCCGAGCGCAGTTTTATCCGTGACACACACTTTACAGGCACGATGACACTCTGGTGCCGTCCGTCACAATGGACCAGTAGTTGTCATGGCTGTCTTTGAAGCACTCGCGCACCAATCGGTGCCTGATCGAACTCAAGGCTTGTAGACATCTTTGTCAGGTGCCCGCTCGTTGGCAGCGTAGGGCCCGTGGGAATGGAGGAAAGCGACCGGGTGGCTTTCTCTAGGCGGAGGGGGACGGAGCGGCGATTGGGAACCAGGGACCTGACGTAACAAGAAACAGGTAGAGCATTACATACAACGAAAGGAGCGTCGACGACTGTCAATAATCAACGCAACTCACCGCAGGTCGGTCCATGTACGGTGATGACGTCAGAGGACCAGTAGTTGAGCCTGAGAATAATTATGAAATTAACTCCAGGCAGACTGCATGGCAGGAGCCACCAACAAATACCCGACAGTAGCACCCGCCAGCATGAATAATCTGGTCGAACTTGCGAACGGTTCACAATGTCTTAATGTTCGGGCCGTGACAGTCGCAGGTTAAACTACAGTGGCAAGAAATGTCGCGATGACATTTTCATTGGTAACAATTGTCTACCTTCAATTTGTTAAAACGAATGCTGCTAGGTATATGATTTTTCTGCTTTCGCGTGTCGGTAGGCTACCTAAGTTAACAAATGCTTAAAACAATTTAACATAGCATAAGAGATACAAGTTGATAAGAACAACTAGTTTATCACATCTTACATCCTCGTATAAGTGTAGCAGCTCGAGTGGTTAGGCATTAAATAAAACATTTGCATTAACACCAACAATTTGAAAAATTACTGCTCCCACTGTCCGTTGAGACAAAAAAACATCGTCTCATACGAGAAGGAAATAACACTCAACGTTGATGGTAAAGAACCAAAAGCCGCAAATGGGGGTCACTAACATCAGGATAGACATATATACTGTATAGCAGGATTGCACAACTCAGAAAGCTGGAAGGGCCAAATAATCAACATAAATTTGCCGTGGGCCGCAAAAATCTATTTCATTTCGATGTAGAGATATCGTTGTAGTATGGAAGAAAATCTGGAACGACAATTACTTCGACGTCAACATTTTCTACAACTGAGAAAGCTCTCGCGGGCCGTACGTTGTGCAGGCCTGCCGTATAGCATGCTAAATACTAAGCCAAGTATGATACTGCTATGGTGTAAATCAGGGGCCTCCAAATTTTTTTTTGTCCGAGGGCCACATAAGGTAATACAGAATATGTCGAGGGCCGGACGGCTTACGCAATATGATTGTTGCGGGATATGTTATATTCTATCAAATCAACAAAATTTTCGTTAAGTATACTGTATATTATTTTTTCATCATTGACAAAATGGCTTCGCGGGCCGTAGTTTGGAGACCCCTGGTGTATATAATAGAAACAAGATTTGATCATTTTTTAAAGTAAACCAGGCGCCAGGCTGTTTTTTTTTCGGTCACAGACCGAGATGATTTTGAAATGACCGAAGAAAATTAAGCCATTTCGGTCATAATGTCATAAAATATAGGCTAGAAAACGCTGTTAGTGCGAGATTTAATACAACTGTCAGACAAATGACCAAAATGTCTCAGCGAAAAAAACAGGCCCCAGGAGATCGTTAATGACATCACATTCTGTCTCGGAATAAGCACTGCAGTCAGAATATCATGGCCTCTGGTAAGATTTAATTATGCGAGGTCTTAAGGCATCGAAAGCGCTTAATTTTGAATCCCCATGTTAGAAGCGAATGATGATGAAGTTTTTGAGCAATACGTCCACCTCGGGACGCCACACAAAGATAGGCCATCGGAAGTACGTTCAAGTGAACGCTTCACATGTTACGCATGACCACCACCTGTGGAACTCTGGGCTTTCGGGGAACTTCGCCAACACGTTTATCACTGCAAGAAAGTGCAACCGAAAACGCGAATTCAGAAATAAATGTATTGGCGAAGTTCACCGAAACGCACAAGTCCAGAGTCACTTGGACTCAGGTACAACTCACAGCGCCAGAATTGATTGCCTTGCGACATACTTTCTCGTAAATAGTGGCGTTAATTCTTAGACTAGAACGTGTAACAGAGGGTTTGCACTGCAACCTATCTTTGACAATCACAATGTTGTCATGGTTTCCTTACCAGTCTCCGACTCGTGCCTTGCACAACATACAATATGACGCACGGATGCGTTATCCTACCCATTACCAACGGTCAAGCACTTTGAGATTCGCAGTGATCGCGATACGGAATGGGATGGGATGGGAATGTGTGCTTCGGTGAAGCAAGCGTTTGACCCCGGAATCATGGAATATACCGCTGCATTGTTTCGGAGAGCACGCATAAAGAATTTTTTATGAATAAAAACACGCATACCACAATGTGGAAATGGATGGCCAGATCAGAATAGCGAGTCCGGACCCTGAACGATTTGAATCCGAAATATCAATTTAAATGGGATAAAAGGATTTTATTTTTGCCTTTCACAAAGGCGCTTGTTGCTTTCACAGCCAATAACATGCAAAGCAAAGCGAGTGACAAAAATAAAGAAAAGTGAGTGAGCATAGTATCGCATTATGCCCGTCTTTTCTTTGTTCTTCGTCACTCGCTCGCACTGCATGTTACGAGCAATCGAAGAAAACTGATATTGCAAGTTACCTGAATTTAAGTTCTCCCAAATACTGCTGACACGGTTGGCCAGGGGTGCACAACCACGCGACCTCCGATAAAAATTTCGGCGGCCGTGCATAATGCACATGCCATTTAAAATATTAGTTATGGTGACCGTGCATTAACAAAAACTGTTTGTCTACTGCATTAAGATGCTTAGTAGAAAAACGGCCAAACAGACATGTATGGAAGCAGGCTAGTTTCAGTGTGTGAAAGCAGAACATAATCAATGCAAAAAAATTTTAAGGTTTGGACTCTCTGGCGGCGTAATTTGCAAAAATAAACGCAATGCGGGCGGCAGTAGCGAAAACGTTGTGCACCCTTGCGCTAGACTGATGACGTAACAATGCTCAACAGTTGTCTTTGCTGCAGCAATGGGCTTTAAAATATCTCTGCGTACCTGCCATGTCAAGACCTAGAGATCTCTTTGTAGTGCGGAGGTAACTGCTTTGAAGTTGTTATCTCGTTTACCTGGGCGCACATTCGGAAAGCCTTTGTGTGTTGCACTGCAATGAACTTGTGCTGCGATTGTGTTATCGTTGTTGTTATGAATAATAATAAATTGTCTTCGTTCGGGTGCTGCTGCATTGCTGGGAGCCAAAAATTTCAGAAAAATTCAGAATATTATTTATTCGATTAAGCTTTAAACTATTCTGAGACGACAATCCCTACGTCTTTGTGAAATACAAGAACAGCTGCTACATTGACTAATACCTGGTCTGCGCGGTCTTGGAGGTGGTCCATCTCTGTAAAAGGGTGGGANATCGCGTCCAGGTGNGTAGATGTCCCTCANAGGAGGTGGCCCNTCGCGTAATGTTGGTGGAGGACCATCTCGTAGCGGTGGCGGTCCAGCCCGCGGGAACGGGGGAGGCATGCCGTCACCAGCCTGATGACCGAACTGCCCAGGAAATGGCGGGGGGCCACCAATCACATCGGGCGGTCCAAATGGCCCTTGTGACGGTGGCCTGCGTTCGGGGTGACTTTGGATGCTTGGAGGTCGATCCGGTCGACTAGGATGTCGGATTTCGTCATGTAAACTCCCGGTGGGGCTCTGGCCTCTTCGCCCCATCATTCGTGGAGGAGGGGAGCTGCGATCGCTGGCTGGTGGTGGAAGACCATTTCGCATAGGAAGCGGACTCTGGCGGACAGGACCTGCGCGAGCAGTTGACACTGCAAATCACAGGGTCATGGCGGCGTAGTACTCCAACGTTATACACCTGATGGAGTTTACAGGCGATTATGGCTTGATTGCGCGCAGCTACTTGCAACATTAGTACGAAAGCTGACAATACATAGGGAAGTCCCTATGCTCGTAACTAAATAGAAGAACACTTGCCATATGCATTACATACCTCTGCTTTGCAAGCTCTAAATATTCAATGTCTTGGTTAAGCTTTCAACATTGTAAAGTGTGATTTGTATATTCCACTAAAGTGTTCTTTTAGAACTGCGTCTTTTAAACTACAGCAAACGTCACAATAATCACCGAAGCGAGGACCAGGAAAAGGCGGACCAGGTGGCATGACAGGTCGAGGCCGTATCAAGAAGTTATCTCTTTCTCGATCTTCCATTTCACGAAGACGATGCTGGTAATCGGATATCCTGCGCAAGACAGCAACTTTCGTTTACTTCTTGCTAGGTGTTATCGAACTCACCACAATACATTAAAGGACAGATAAGCAGTGAAACAAATAGCCATGCTGGGCAACTGCAATCTAGTGATTAAAATAGTTGAGGTGAAACGATCTGTCGTTTTAACAGCTCCATTTCGGTTTCCTGGAAATGTTTTACTGCTCTGGCAATGCTGAAGCTCATAAAACACCAAGACAGCATCATCTAATGTACTTCGACCGCTTCGGTCATAGCGTTTCCGATACAGCTCTTTAGAATTTCAGTTTTAGTGAACCTACAACGCAGAGATTCTCTTAACAACGTTCCTGAACTCATCCCAGGGGATTCGTGACGCATCAAAGTCAAAACTGTAGTATGTTTGTTGACTTAACTGTCGTATAAAGCCTAATCGCGTATGGGTCTTTCTCACAGAGTGGCTTGGTTATAAATTTCTTCCCACGCAATGTGTGACATCACATGTCTTTGGCTGACAAAGGTGCACTGACTTCCTCTGTCTAGGGTGGTTATTTAATGAGAAGGTTTACGAGCTGCATCATGAAATTAAGTAAATGTACTCTTAGTGTGTGCTACTTCAGTTAGCCTCTTTATTCAGCCTCTCCAGTCTGTGGTTCATGAACTTAATGTAGTGGTGCAATTACCAACGCAATTGTTTGATCGCAATAAATGATAAAGCAAGCTTTCTGCTCAAAATCAGATGTGACAAGCGTTTTAAATAATAGTAAATGCGTCTGTTCATATGTTGGCGTCATTACAATATTGCATTAGCACCTTGATTTTTTCACAAAGCACTGTGATACGTAGCATAGTATATTCCGGATCAGATCATGTTTCCAACATTTAGTGGTTAGTGAAAGCATTTGACATTCACAGGGGGTTCGTCGGGAGGTAAGGTTAGGGAAACACAGCCATAACGTAAAATTACAATTTGTCCTTAAACGTACTCTTCTTCAGAATGTAATTTACCACGAAACACCCAGATACTTTTAAAGCTCTCAACTGAAGGGGATTTTTCAAGCGGCAGCCTATCGCTAAGTTACATTTGCCTGGAAATGTTGCTTCAATCATTTAACTGCGGAAAACATTGCCTTAAAATTGATAATTAAAAGAATGTCTGCCCGAAAGAAGTTAATAAAGGAAGATCTTGACCGTACCAAGAAAATGCCTGAGATTGAGGAGCAGTGTTTCTTCCAAACCTACTATCTTTCAGACAACGTTTTGATTGCACCAGCAGATTGGCACCACTCTGAGCAAACAGCAGATCAAATGACTCACTCCATTCGCAAATGACTGATTTCCCGCGATGCTTCGTCCAACTTTCGTTCAGCTTCGCGACTTGCAAGCTTTAAACGAAAAGGTCGGTTAACAAAATTAAGTCGTGACATTGACAAAAAATCGAAAAAATAAAGAACTATTAATGATAAACATGTTGAAGTTAACGTGTACCCAATTGGCGTGCGCTTTCTTTTCAAACTGGCTAATTTCTCCTTTGCGTTGTCTCTCCGCTTCTTCGTATTCTTTCTTTGCTTCTTCATTCATGCGCTTGTATATCTCTATCTTTTCGACGAGCTGATTGGTTTTATCGCCTTGCTCGGCCAGCATCGACTGGTGCATCTCTTTTTCGCTCTGCTCTTTTCCAAGCTTCCTGCTCGCAATCAAACACAAACCTGGCTTAGAATCGGAACGACGAAAGCAACGCGTGTTTTGAGCAAAAATACGAAGGTTCATTTTGAAGCACAAGCGATGGCTCGTAGCGCATAAATTTAAGAGGGTAAATGTTTGCGATGGCGCTAGTAGTGAAATTAATGGTACGTTAATTTTACCGAAATAAAAGCTACGCCATCGGTGAAGTGTGAACGATGAAACGAAAGCAAATAAAACGACGCAAGCGAGTGCGTGCCGAGAGACATCTACTGCTACAATTTTGAGGAGCAAGGAAATTTGGCGCCGTACGCTCAGAACGCGATTCTGTTTCCGGTGCTGAGACGACAATAAGAAGAATATCACTTGACATGTTTTCAAATGGAGATATTAAACGAAAGTAGTCGAGAACGGGTCCAGTATACAGAAAACAAAAACGAGTTCAATGTTTTTTCGAGTCACACAAAAAAACGAAGTTTTGAAACTTAAAAAACTCACGCAGGCCAAGTAACAGCAGAAGCCCGACACTGTTCAACCTGCATCCTCCGCGCACGCCCTGGATGACTTACCCCTGCATTTCCACTTCTCGCTTTGCGTAGAACTCCTGCATGACATTGAGCTTCGCTTGCAAAAGATGCATTTCCCGTTCGGTGCTGTTCTTCACTGAGCGTTCGTTTTCACAAGCTGCCTCCAATTTTCCGATGCGCTCTGTTCAAAGGAATGGCCAGAATTGATGGAAAGGTACAATGGAGTGGACTGTTTTAGGAATTGGAGGACCATCGTTTCAGGATTATCACACACTAAATAGACAGAAACATTGTCCCAACACATAACAGCGTACAACACTTAACAAGATCCAACGAAACGGACCTTCTGTTTCTTCTCGAGACTTTCGTTCAGCTTCTAACTCGTATTTTAATCTTCCCTTCTCTGTCTCGACTGATTTGAGTCGTTGCTGAATCGCCGAAACGTCAATGAGGTCTTTCAATTTTTGTTTCTGTAAAAGCAAAACCGTGTTTGATCCGTATTCGGTACATAAACTACGTCTTACCTTATTTCCTTAAATCTGCGAACTGCAATTCCGTTTAAGAAAATCATACAAGCACCATTGTACAGGAATTGAAAAGAATCATTTGGAAAAACAACATTGCTTTTACATTGTTTTCCTATTCATAAAAGCTTTTATTCCTTTGTTTCCACATCCAGAACCGCAACTGTGTTTTAATTGCGTTGGGAAATTTTCACATTACTTCTTCCCGCCTCTGCGAAACTTGTTTGAAAGTAGGTAGTGGACGTAAGCCCACACCGCGGCTTCCTAATCCTCGGCGCCCAACAATGCACCCGAGTTGTCGCTTAACAAGAGAGGCAGAAAAAAAAGAATGTTGACAGGACAACATTATTACCTGTTTCGCAACAAGCTCTTCATCGTCAAGCTCATCGTCGCCATCCTCTGCAAGCGACTCCTGAACACCCTGCGGCAAACAGCAGTGTTAACGATCACAACCTAATCAGCAGTTGCACGCAAAAGTAAAGGTGATTTAGTGAGCAAGCTGCATCAGGTTTCTTCACCGCTTCGTACTTGAAAACCGCAAGGACGACAGCCTTCCGTAAGAAAATCACTTCGACCGACGCACTTACAGGGAACCAGTTGTTTGTTCTGCAGTGGTACAACTTCTCGAAACCACACGAACAAAGATAAGGACACAAGCGAAGCACAGACCAGTATTACCAATTGGTTTTGAATGCCGCGAAGAAAGACAATGCCCTAAAAAGAACTATCAGTGAAGATGGTTAGGTCATACACTCCTTAAGCACGAAGCACATCACTACTTTCGGCATGCAGGCAACTAATAAACTGTCATGTCATGGAATCAAATATCAATGAACAAACCAACGAAGTTACTCCACAGTAACTATTCCATGGCAGTCGCAAATGACACGTAAGGGAAAGAAAAATATGAATCAAGAAGCAAAGCATAGAGCTTCTAATACGACGTTATGCACCGATACTAGACAAACCGGAAGCATTCTCTTTTTCATATACCCAGCGGATGAAAAGTCGGTTAGTTTCACATCAGCTTGAGCGCTTTCGATTGGCTTCACTTTTCAAAATTTTCGAAATGAGCTTCATGGGCTTCGCATTGAGATGAGTAATTGCGGCGATGCGTAATATATAGATGCCAACTGATTGAAGACGAAGGTTATAGTGAAGTAACAGTTGCCATATACTAACCTGAGTTAATTCAAACGTGACGAAGTAAGAAAAACGCTAATAAACACACATGCAGCCAAACGAAATACATGATTTGTCTAAAGCAGTGGTTCTTAACCTTTCTACCCACTCGTACCCCTGAGCTTTCGTTAAATTTTCTCGTACCTCTTGTCTGAAATGTGAATAGTAATTGATACTAACACAATTTCATTGCAACGATATAACAATACAATGANTTTACAGTAAAGTACACCGACAATCAAACATGGCTCTTTTGTTTTTTTTTCAATGATCATGCTGCAGTGAGGCTCTTTGTTTGAGGTCGCCACTCGCATGTCGTCATCGGACTCTGAAGAAAAACGCTAATAAACACACATGCAGCCAAACGAAATACAAGATTTGTCTAAAGAGTGACAGGCTGGCAACTCAGCAAACCACAGGCACAAAGTCAAAGGGGCACACACAACAACGGTTGGTAGTGCTGGCCGTTGCTACACGATTATATGATGGTGTTAATCAGTCTGCGCTATGAATGGAATCCAGTAAGGTGCATTGTCTTGTGACACTGATTAGCATGGCACTCGAAAGCAAACATCTCGTACTCGTATGCACAATAAAGCCAAAACTCTAACCTTAAATTGCAACAGACAATCTTTGAGCACGTCAACTTCTTGCTTCTGCGCAGTGCTTTCGTTAACAGCCTCGGTCAGCTTCTCGCTGAGCTCTTTGATCTGTCCTTCCAGTTCTTCCGATTGCTCCTTCCACTTTTTCGCAGAAACCTCATTGTCATCGTTCTTCTTTTCTTGTTTTTTCAAGCGACTCTGTTAATGCCAATCAAATGCAATAGAAGGGCGGGAATCGAAAGTCACGACATGTTCACGAGGGCACCACCCAAGTAAAAAATAAAACATGACGCTAACGCTCTTTGAAACCCGCAACTAAAGAGGAATTAAGCAAATAGCAATACCAAGCTTCTTTGCATGCCGTAGAAGCCGATTGTCTCGCCGAAAAGAATTCTCCACCACAGGCTTCGCCAACTTACACAATAAGCTTATGAAAACAAGTTGTTTTGATGCACGATAGCAATAGTAGCTGGAGAGTATTATGCGATGAAAATTAGCTCAGTTGCAAATTGAGTTACAAATAATTATAGCTGCACATATTGTTTCGATGCTTACGTAAATAAACACTGAGCATGCGAATGAGAAAAGCACGAAGTTAAGCCTGAGCACAGATTCAAACTCATTACAAGACCTGAGTGACACACCTTCGCTGGAAACAAAGGTGAAGGTCAGGATGTCCTGTAGGACGCGCTCGATACTGCGGCTCGAAAAGGTTAAGCAGTACGTCTACAATATGGTTTTGGTGATANGTTAATAAAATTGAAAGTTTATATCTATCACTTCCCGTGAACCACAATACTACAAAACAGAAGCGTACCCTATATTCTTCCAAACTTTCATCCGCACGTTNCTTCTGTTTCTGAATTTCTTCCAATTCTTTTCTAACTTGTTTTAACTGAGATTTCAAGTCACCTTGAAGCTTATTTTGATCGTTTAGCAGATTTTCTTTTGCCCTGGCCTGAAAATATGAAGAAAGTTATTGAACCAGTTGCAAGTATGACACAGTCACTATTTTGCACTTACACAGCACACGAAATAACTGTACCTCTTCTAACATTTGCTGCTTTTCATCTTCAGCATCATTTAACTGCTGTAATAATGTGGTAAGTTTCTTTTGTCTCTCATCACTTTCCTCTTTCAGTTGTTTTGTTTTTTCCTGCACAAGGTTATGTTTTGAAACAAATGAATAACAGTATGATGAATATTGAGCACCTCACGATGACATAAATACCTAAGGTCTACAAACAAAATTCATAGGAGTTTTTCAATCAAAATCGATTGTTTATTAAATCTCTTCTACTGAAGCTTAAACGAACAGTTCAAACCTCGAGTGTTCGCATTTTCAACTGATGTTTGTTCATGTTCTCATGCTCAGTCGCAATGAGTTCCAGCTTCTCTTGTAACTATTAGGAAGAATTAAGAGGTGAGTTCTTTTCAAGACAAAACATGACGAAAATGTGAAGACGAAACTACAGCACTATAAGTATATACGTCACGTATTTTCTGATCAAAAACCATCCAAAGGCCATCCACATTATGACATACTTCAAGCAAGTACTGAATTAATCTCCACAAGGGTGATGCAGTCGAGTTAGTCAGCAGTTCAAGTTAACATAACTCTTAACTATATGCAATGTCTTTTAATAAATATCATGGCCAAAGCAAACGATACAACTGACATCTTGCAAACGTTTCGATAACTACTGTTATCATCCTCAGTGCATAGCAAAAGAACTGC
>JGI24158J21664_10007673_pt1 | contig 14342 bp, 10 predicted proteins | sample Ectturendosymbi3_FD_21664 | JGI IMG/M metagenome (IMG submission 21664) | reverse complement strand
CATAAGGCGCTAGGCCAAAGGGGGCACCAGAAAGAACTAAAAATTATAACTACGTAGTTCAGAAAGTGACGAACGTACACCAAGAAAAGATAATGAACATGATGAAAGTGATTGAAATTTACGTTCACGCAGTTTATCAAAAGGTAGAGGTACGGCACTATTTCAGGTTTGCTGCAAGAAAGGTTAATATTTTTCCTATAAATTTTAATTTCACATATACTAGGTAAGAATGTAAGTTTTGTCGCAATTTGTTATAAATTTCATTCATGTAATAAAACTTTCTAATGTGCCATTGGGGATATTCGGCGGCAGTGCCCCTTAATTTTTTTGTGCACCCCAAATTATGTTGTGTCCAAAAAAATTTGTTTTAAACATATAGTAAACACAAAAATCGTGCTCCCCTAAAAATTTATTTTTCCCCCACAAAATTTCACAACCTGGCTACGGTCTGTGTAGGTTAGGGATCTTTGTATAGGAAGGGTGGTCGATGGAATGGATCTTGCCTAAGGTGGTCACAAATCTATCAATGGCGTGCTGTCAGAACCAGCAAAGCATGCCCTGCAGGTCATACTTTATCAAGCTCAATGAAAAATTTTAACATTACCATCTCTGTTCCTTTCATTTCTTGATTTTTTCTAGCTGCGCCGTTTTCACTGGAGTAAGCTTATGTCGAAGCCTTCACTAAATCATGTTTCAGCCAACCAGCGTAGTCAGATTAGGAAACACTGCCGAAACGCCAGCAAATTTAGCGTTAGTAGCCTAGCTAAGGGGTCCGCAAATACTTTTGGCGCAACCCTAAAAATATTTATAAATTCTCGTGACCCAAAAATTTCGTGAGCATATGATTTTGTGAAAAATATTTTATAATTAGATGTCATTTTAAGACTACTGGTGACCAGTGGCGGCACGTGGTGAAAATGGCCGGGAGGGCTGTGAATTTTCATCTCTGGTTGAGCATCTAGGATTGTTGCCCTGATTGTATTTAATCATTAGTGGCGTTTCCAGTCACTCCAGCAGTCCTGATCTTATCAAATTCATAATTTTCAGTTGTTCCTATTGATACATAGAAAACATTCACTTCAGTTTAATTAATCCTAAACCTAATCCCTTTACTTAACCCAAACCCTAAAGCGTAAACAGAAACACAAAAGGATTGGAAACTCAAACAAAAGTAAAAAAACTGTCCCGTCAAAACTAAACCACTACCACCAAAGCGAAAGCCGCAAAGGTGAGAGTCGAACCCATTAACACTCGCATAGTAAACTTTGACGTTTCCGGTCGACTACCATGATGTTACCGTTAGTAAGACAAACTTAGCTTTTTATTCAAACCGTGTCAAGACAGCAGAACTGCAGCCACTTCCTTTGAGCTGGTATTTTCATCATGTCCTCTCAAATGAAGTTCAAAATTTTCAAAAATAATTAAACAGTTTATGATTTTAGACCAAATTTCTGTTTTTTTTTTATTTCATTGTTATGCTTTTCCAGGAAAAGTTTGTATACTGAATCAGCTTCAGCTGCAGTGTTCACCTTACCAATAAATGAAAGCGCTACTTGAATGCTTATATGCTTGCCAGGTTTCTCATGCTTAAAAATTTTCTCATTTATAATGTTTTAAATCAGTCACACCTTTTGTTGTCCAAGAATGATCTCCAAATGTTTCATATTTGAATTGATAGTTACTTTTCGTGCAACGAATTTTATAATGAAAGGTTGTCAGAGTCAAGATTGGAATAAATTGTTTGAGAAAACTTTTGTTAAGTTCGCACTGACTTTGGGAAAAAAATTCACCACTTTCAGTGATTGGTCTTCTGTGCAACATTCAATATTTTGCTTGATTTTCAGGGAATCAGACATGTTCATCGACTCATCATTCCAATATACTGCGAAGATCCTGCTTCTCAACAATTTGAAAACTTAACACCTGATGTAGGAAATAACCAACAAGGTATATGAGAATGCAAGTCAGAGAGCAGAGCGTGTGTGAGAAACTGCAGTAAAAGCAATCCTCCGTGAATACCTTGTTTCAAAAATCATGCAAATTTAAGTTCACAAAGCCTCTTACAATTAGGTTAATTGTTGAGAACATGACGTTTTTTCACAAAAAATTAATAGTAGTTGATTCTTGCTTAATCTTCATTTTTATTCATCATAAGTAGTTTCCAGTTATCTTTGATTTAAGCAGCAGATCAACAAAGCTGCGAAATAGATTTAAAAGGAAAACGAAGGCTGTATAAAAGTTTGACCAAAATTTTTTAACAAATTTTAATCCTGGGTTGGTGTTACCAACTCTTACGCAATTTCACAGCTGTAGTGTATGTCCTGAGGTTAAATTGACCTCAAAACTAATACCGAATTTACATACGTAGACTGTTATTTCATCATCCAATTGAATGAACCTATCCAGTAAATCGCTTTGGTGGACCTTGGAAGGTTTTCTTATGGAAACTAAGATTATACGCTCGGAAAAAGTGTTGTTGCTGCAATAAAACTTTTTACCCGATATGATATTGCGCCAATAATTTTGAAGAACCTATTTCTTCACAACGGCTGTGGGAGCGTAGTGCTATACATAACAAAACATCTTGTACGCTACGTTGTTTGTGAAAGACAAATGTTGTACTGCAGTTCTGCCAGTCTAAAAAGTTGTTTTTTTTGCATCAACAATCATTAATCGATTGCATAAGCTGCATAAGCAACTACTGTCTGTCGAAAGGAGTATTTTCGCAGCCAAGAATCAAATTAGATCTCATGGAAGTTTATATCTCGCCAACAAGGAACTGCATGAAGTATAAAATAGAATCAAATAATTGCTAAAAAAATCTAGCTGAGAAATGAGCAATTAAAAACACTAGGTTAACTGTAAGATTTCGAGGAATCAGCTGGCTGGTCGCTTTTTGCGATGATTCAAGGTTGCGCAAATTTGTATTCAAGTAACTACTCTCCACAAAAGTGGAACACAAGTGAAGCAATCAGCAAATTTTCTTCAAAAACATTTCTTATGGATTCAGTTGTTGGTCACCTTTGTGGAGACTATGTTAATTAAAGAATACTCAAATAATGCTTCAGAAATTTTGAGTTGTTACTGTTAAAAGCGACAAAAGCTTTTTGTAAAAAAATTGTAGATTCATAATTTAAAGGAACGTTGAACGATGCTGCATATACCGATTGTAGCTGGAGCTACTCTTCGTTTGAAATCTTTTTTTGTGGTTTTAAGTAGTGTTTTCTACTTTAGTTTGATTGTAAATGTTTCCTGCAAATGAAAAGGAACAATCATAAGTCAATAAAAGATCAACTTCAACGCAAAGTCTTGTATTCAAAGTAAGGTTTGAAAATCTGGCGTTGCTTTTATGACATTGGCTCCCATGTGTTAACCACTAGTCACTTAAGGCCGCTGCAGTTTGCGATAATTTCGCGATATTTTTCAACTGCACAACATTCGATGAGCGTTTACTTTTTCCCAAGAAGCGAAAGTTTTCTTTGATATCCTATCTACTTGCGCAACTATTTTGATGATCCAACAGACGGCAACCTTTTCATAAAATATAACCCTATTAAATTCCCAATAATTCGACCATCAATTTTAAACCATGGTCACAATTTATGAAGCTGTCGAGAGGTGACCGAGGAAACAACTTCTTTAGCAGTTTTTTTTTTCGGTGTCCCAGTGCCTTAACTTTAATTTACATGAAATAGTCTAATATTTGCGCCAACAAACTCCATTTACCACCTTTAAACTTTCTTCAGTGGTTCGTTGCCAAGTTACACGTTACGCTGCTGAGCAATCCGTGGCTCGTTGTGTCATTTCTGGTGCTTGAGTTAAACAACCATAAGTCGATGAAAGATCAAATTCAAAATAAAGTCTTGTATTCAAAATAAGGTTTAAAAATCTGGCATTGCGTTTACGACATTGGCCCTCTTGTGTTAGCAGCTAGTCATTTAGGGCCACTGCAGTTTGCGCTGATTTTGCGACAACTTTCAGCTGCACAACATTCGATGAGCGTTTACCATTTTCTAAAAAGTGAATGTTTTCTTTCATAGCCCATTCTGTAGGCTATATCTTTCGTCGTTGGCTGATGTCCAATCCGTTGCTCGTGGTGTCATTTTTGGTGCTTGAATTAAAAATTGATGGAATTGGAAGGTTCCTTAAAAAAGGTCCTGACCTAGAACGCTAGAAACGAACTACAGTGATATCCTCTCATAATCGTAGGCTACGCCGAAAAAGCCGAAGTTTAAAGCATTGAGAATGTCTCCAACAGTGCAGCAGTGGTTCTCAGCCTTTTTGAACTCGAGATCCCATTCGAAAATATTACATAAACGCTTGTCCCTTGCCATTACCAACAACTCAAAAGGTGTTCAAAGAACAACCGACAAGATAAAAACACTACCATTTCACATGTTAGATTCACTGCATTTACATTCTTATGCAAAACAAACACCACATATGCTACTCAGTGGGACGACTGACCTTGCATATGTTCAACTAGTCTTGAACATTTTCAAGGCGTGTTGGTCAGAGCTAATCTCATGTCATTCTCAACAACCAGTATATTCCTTGACTTTTGTTTTAATGTGGACAAGGGTTGAATATCCAGCCTCGCAGACAGGAGTGGATATTAGAATTCAGAGATCCGCAGGAAACTCTCAAAAAGGTGCCCCAAAGCAATTGTTGAAGGCCCCCTTTGGCACATTTGCGTGTAATTTTTGCTTTATTTTGAAAAACACGTGACTTCCTTCAGATCTTATGAAATGTGGCTCTAGAGTTGTTCAAATGCTTTTCAACAAAACCTTGCATAAACTAATTTCGAAACTCCAAAAGAGGGACCCGCACAATCTCTGAAAAAGGGGGTCCGAGGCGACCGTCTCTCATTCGCTTCCCCTAATATCCACCATTGCTCACAGGGTAGTTGTAACGAATGGCAGCAGACAACAAAAGAGGAGCATAGTTAAATTTGGGTATGATTGCTGCACAGCATACCAGAACTGCGTCAATGATTTTTCAGAGAACAAGTCAAGTGCTGAGGAATCATGTCGCAGTTGCAAATACACTCAGACATCAACATGACCATTTCATTCAGAAAGTGAATACATGATTGTTACGTCGAGTTTTAACTGCAGGAAATGCGAGAGCGCAATTTTCTGTAGGATGCAACGGTTTGTTTGAAGCGCATTAAATGCAAACTACACTATGTTAGGAAGCTATTTTGATCGTTTATGCACATCGCTATCACTTGTTAGGTCTGCTGTCAAGATCTCACCATTTGTCAAATATACTCTACTAATATACGCCAGTTACTAATTTGTCCTGGAATCCTGAACTTAAACGATATGGAATACAAAAAAGTGTATGTATACGCAACTATAATGATGAAAATGTTGGTTGTACTTTGCTGGAATTTCAGCTGGCAAGTGTTCAAAGCAGAACCGTCGCCAGAAAGTTTCAATAGGGCGGCGTTACGTCAGTGTAGGTGGGCTTGACGTTGAAAATTGATGAAAACTCCACTGATTTATAGCGCTTCATTTTTTTATTTGGGAGAGGGTTTGGTGCCTTGTTTTGGAGGGTTAAACCCACCGAAGCCCCCCGGTGGCGATGGACTGGTTCACAGCAGGACAGATGTTTACGAGGTTTACGTTATCTCAGCATCACTGCACAGCGCTTACTTTTTCTGGTGCTGGCGTGTTTCTGCGGTAAGGTCAATTGAAACCGTATATACTAGTACAAACTGGATAGGAATCATAACGGAACTAATGTGAACTTCACAAAAATCTGTCCGTGTTTCGGTTTTGCTCGCTGATGTAATACAAAATGTTGATATGCGCGGTTATAAAAATTCGAGACTTCAGCTAACTATTGAAGCCCCTGTTCGCTACCCCACAGCCGCTCGCGACCTATTTTGGGATTGCAACCCACCGGTTGGGAACTACTGGTCTAAAATTTTGTGAATCAGCCAAAAATGAATGAAATTGCCAGGAAAATAGGAAAAATGTGATGAAAAATGTCCAACGCTTTTTGTGATTAGTTCCAGATCTGAGAAAGCCGAAAACAAGCGAGCAAAAATAAGACTATGTAGGGTAAAAATCAAATAATGATGACCGTCAAAAGCTATCAAGAGACACTTGTTTGTCACTGTTTTCACAACGTGTTTGTCGAAAAAGTAGTCCATGTTTCATTCTGCGATTACATGGTCAAGTCTAGCCTGAGAGATGATGCACGCTGCTATTCTGATTGGGTTCACACAATGGTTATATTCCTTGAAACGGACATGTTTAAACATGTGAACAGAAACTTAGTTCTGTTCACTACTGCCAGACTTGGCCTGGTAAAAAATTCATGCAGGCGTTCACACAAAGAAGTCGTAAGTGTTAAGAAACCCATCTCCCAGGTTTTAGTCAAGTATGTGCGTGCAAAAAACAGTTCTTTGGCAACCAGCTGATGATGTTTATTCGCTGACTTCAAATATACGGTGAAGCTTTCCAGTCTGTTGAAACAAAAAGGCGAAAAAAGTTAAATTGTGTCGCAAATGAACAATCGTCATTCAATAAGAATTAATATGAACACGATTTAAAAAAATAAAATACATCCTCGTTAATTTGCAAACTGACATGATCAAACATATTGTGAAGCCGACCTCAGAAAAGTTGCGTTCAGACCCTGGAATATTATGAATATGGAAATCCGCCAATCGATCTAACCAAGTGATTTTGCATATTTAGTTTCAACATATTTTAAACCACAATGTTTAAAACTACTTTTTTCATTTTATCTTCGCTTTCACTATTTTTATAGGCTACACGCATTAAGTAACTACTTTTGTTGAACAATGAAAGCGACTTTTATCAACAAATTGACATTTCCACTATTCTTGTCTTTGATTGTACATTGATTGGATCGCCGACAGAGAAAATATTTTAAAATGAAATGGCCACTTAGGTTTGTCAGAGAGAGACAAAAAATGCTGGTAGCAGAGGCGCCGAGCTACCTAGAAAAAGACTCTCATAAAAAATCCAACTCCAGCAATTCAGGGTTACCAGCAATTCAGGGGATCAGTACTAGCATTCAAGTACTGCCTGAGGTGTTGAGATAAAATAAGTGGGGTCTACGACGTAGCAGATGCTATAAAAGTACAAGCATAGTCTTAAGAAAAAGCAGTAAAATCTTCATAAAACTGATAAAAATCAATTAAATTAATATTTTGATACAAATCTAAGAAACTTACTGTGAAGCTAACAAAGGATTACTTCAAAATAAAACACATACACTTGACTTACGTCAAAACCAAAACATCAGTCCTTGAAAATTGTAGTTTAAAAAGTTTGTAATTAGGGAGTCCCCTCTCCAATCAAATCAAACACGGAATTATTTTAGTTTTTTACAAAATTTCGAAAAAACAAAAACCTAATTTCACACTTAAAATACTGCAAAACTATACACTTGTTCTATGTATATTACACAACTAAACGTTTTTCGTCGCCTTTCAGACACTTCGAGTCCACTGCAAAACTTGAGCCACGTACCAAGTTTGTTGCAAGAATATAAAAGTTGCTTAGCAACCAGGAAATTTGACGAAGCAAAAAAAACAAATAAAGAAATACATTGTTTGATCACAAATGAGATCAACGCAACAGGATGGGAGTTGAAGAGATTTGCTGATGATCTGGTGACAAAAGCTGATTGCCTCGAAGAATGTGTTCCTGTTTATTTCGCAGCAGCTTCTCTGTTTAAGAAGGAAGGAAATTTGGAGTGGATGGGTATGTGTGTTGATTTGTGGGGAGGAATATACGCGGCAAATAAGAGGATGATTGAACGTGACGTCATGATGAAGGAGGTTGTGAAGCGTCACATGATCCCACTCATGCATGAAGTCAAAAGCCAACTGTTGGAAGCGACATCAGTGAGTGAGGAAGTGAAGTGCGAGGGGATGAGTTGGGTTCTCGACTACATCGCTGAGAGTGAAGGACTGGTCGATGATGACGATGCTGCGAAGGAAGCGATGAAGGAAAGTGAAGCGTGGGAGGAAAGGAGAAGGATAGAGGAGGAAAGGAGGAGGATAGAGGAAGAAAGGAACAAGCCATGGTGGAAAAAGATAATGGATGTATTGTGATATAACAAAGAGTAGCCATTCTAACTTTCTGTTACAGACATACAGAAACTTACTTGATTCAGTAAAACTTGTGTGTAAATATCTCGTGGGTGAATTTTCATCGCTTGAAATAATTCTATTTTGAAAAAACGCAAAACCTGAAAGAAAACATGTGTTAATTTTGTATTACAAGCAATACTCTCTGTAAAATACAAAAATTTCTTGTTTCACGGAATTTTTATGGTGATTTTGCTACGATTAACCTCTGCAGATGTTGGTCTTGTCAAAACTTTGTTGCCACGCAGTATCAACATTTGGAATATTCCAAAGTAATCACTCAACCATGACTTACATGCCTTTTTGTCAGAATTTTGCAATAAAAATTTTGAATTATTGCATAAAACTTTTTTATCATGCGTGGGATAATAACAGAAATCATCATCGGAGACGTCATCAATTTGTTGAAAATTTTCGTTCCTATCCCCATATTTCTATGTAAACAGAAATCCATATAAATTCACTCTTTGTTGCCCCTGATAATGGTCTGATGACGTTTGCTTGTGTTTGCAACCTCTTCGCTGAATGTGCGATTCATCATGAACGGCATGGACGCGAAGAACAACACCCATATATAGGTGGCACGAACAAGCAACAACAGATTGATCGTGGCTTGTAATCTCTGCCGATACTAACATGTGAACGATTGAACGTAATGACCAGCATACGCGGAGAGTGATCGCGGTGTGTGATATCTTATTGTTGCTTGCTGCCACAGTGCGAAACTTTGCGCACTTTCCGCACGGGCTTTCCGATTGTAACAAAATAGTGCTGTGACCAGGATATGAAAGTCGCGCCAGGTGCAGCCTTCGCAAAAAGAACGTGAGATCGGTGCAGTTTGTTGTAAAAAGGAGGGGATGTTGTTGCAACCTCTCCGGTGGCGTTGCGTTGAATGTGCGATTCATCATGAACGAGATGTGCGTGAAGAACAACACCATATATAGGTGGTGCGTACAAGCAATAATAGAGTGATCATAGCATGTCATCTCCATTATTGCTTGCTGCCACAGTGTGAAGCTTTGCGCACTTTCCGCTCGGGCTTTCCAATCGCAACACTTGCATTTCATCACGTCACGCTCCTTCAAGCAGCAGTTGAAGACAAAGCATCATCTTTGCATCTTTTGTTTTAGTCCCTAAAATGCCCAAACACCTTGTGCAGCAGCATGGCTGGTTGTTAAATTTGGTTGAACTGAAAATATCAATAAAACCTTTTAACCTGAGACTAGCAACAACTTTCATTCACAAGTTGCTCTCAACTGCGAATCAAGCCTCCTCTGATTTTTGTGTTGCTGTTGTCAGAAGTTTAGCTATAACTCACTGATCAAACACGATCACGAAATTCCACAAAGGTTTTCTCGTCATGAGGGTAGTTTGAGTGGAGTTCAGACAGTGCGATTTTGTGATACCATTTAATAATACCCATTTTCGGGACGATATCTTTGACTATTTGATGAAGCATCCCCATTGCCACAATTTTAAAAGGGTGCAAGTTATGCCAAGACGCAGTCAACTAAGAGACAACTACTCCATCCAGGACAGGTCACATCCACGTGAAAATTCACCGCATATTTCGAAAGTGTTTTGCGGTTAAGCTGCGCAGTAAACAGCGTTGCCATCTCTGCGCATTAAAAATTTGATGATCAGGGCAGGTTGTTTTTCGTTCTTTATTTCCTTAACCTAAGTTAACTTTATCTACTTGCAAGGTGGTCAACGGTTGATACGGATTATGATATTTACTAATATGATGTGAAATACGAAACGCAAACTTTCAACTGTGTAACAGAACAACAACTGGTTCGTGTCTCAAATACAACAAGACGGCTTGGACCCGGGCAGGACCGGCCCTTAGCCGATTGCTTTTAATCGGGCCCCGCGTTAAAGAGGACCCCGTGCTGTGCCTACTAGCTTAGACAAACTTAGTATTTCAATCAAAGCTGGTTGCCGATTGCTGACGCGGGGCTAAGGTTGCCAGACGTCCTTGAGCGCCAAGGACTTTCCTTGAATTTGCTACCAAAACTCGTTATGTCCTTGATTCTTGAAAAACATCTTGTTATCCTTGAATATTTTCCGGCGTACTTGAAAATTCTTGAATATTTAAATTGTTCATTTTTGAACTGCTGATTACATTGAACATTCAAGAATCAAGAATAAACAATGTAAATGTACAAAACATTGTGTAGATTTGTTCTATCTTTAAACAGTTGTGTACTAAAAAGTAAACGATTCAAGAACGGTTATGTCGTCATAATACGTTCTGTTTAGTTTTCAATTTCGTACATGGTTAGCTTAGCCTGACTTGCCCATACGCCAAAGCTTGTAGAGAGGGTGGAAGTAGCCATGGGCGTCGCAGAAATTTTTCCAGGAAGGGGACAACCTGGACATTTTGCCTATCTTTTTGAGGTTGCAATGCAAGTGGAAAACGCTTTTACAAAACGCTTTACTGTTTGTACACCACAAAGAAAATGCCCCATGAAAGCACATGCTCCATTCGCATCTATTTTGAAATCTTTTTCAAGTCAAGTCATGTTTGCGCTGTAAGTACGCAGCAGTAAAACACAGTTCAATCGACAAAGTTTCAAACAAACAGCACAGGTTGGGCGAAAGACGGCTGAAGCAGTCACTTAATCAAGCCCAGGTCTACACTCAATGACTGTCAAGTTTCAATATTACAGGTGAAGCACAAAACATGAGTTCAAAATGAAACAAAAACAAAACAAAAGTGTGCTCAGTTTAAGGTAGAGATCACCTGACGAGATAACTCTAATATTCCTTGTTTGCACCATATGTATTTGTTTTTGCTTTTCACGCACATCTCGTATGTGGTGAATCACACATTCAACATGATGACAACTGAGTGGTTGCAACACTGGTAGCAAGGTTGGGCTGGACTTGTGGCAATGACTGAGAGTGACACTGTCAATTGAAAAAAATCCTTTCTCAGCACAGAATCAGACAGTAAGATCTTACATAGTATATATTTCGCCTACATAGTAGGCATCATCAGCTCTTATTCAAATAGAAGTCATGTGACTCTGACTTGACTTGACTGAGAGTGAAAGAGACAAGTAAAATGCAATCTGCATTTACAAAAAACTTAGATATACAAGTAAATACCGTCCAATCAAACTTGCTAAAACAACATTGAGAACCATTTTTTAACTTATCGGGCGCCATTTCATAGCATGTTGGGCGCCAATTCGTAGCAAAGAAAAGACACAGGAAAAATGTTCAATTTCATTTGCTTTGACATTGGCTCGAGCTTGCAAACCCATGACTCGAGGTGACTCGACAGTTCTTGTGACTCCTCCCTTGCTCGACTCGACCAAGTCATGACTCGCCTCTGACTCAAATCGAAAAAATTTTAGATGACTCTGACTCGCCTCTGACTCGAAGGTCTTGTGACTCTGACTTGACAAAAATGACTCGGGCACATCACTGCCGACTACCACCGAATTGATGCAACAAAAATTCAGCAATGTTTATTGTTTATATATAGGTCATGCAGACTCCTGCTACTGTGGAAAATAAAAACTCAATCCGGTCTGGTCTCATTTATCCTAAATTTTGACTACGGGCCAGGATCCAGATTCGAAAGAAAAACGCAGGTCGTGCTTGTGTCGAATCCGATCCTTTCCACCCATGGCAACCTCTGATGTTTAGTTTCAGTCAGAGGTGGCTGTGGTCACTTTTTCATACTCCGAGTCCGCTCCTGTTGCAAAATTTTTGAATCCGGTGTCAAGCGAAATTTCTGACCTCTGCGAAAATTCTGACCTATTATTTTTTATCAGCTATTTTGCTTCTCAGAATAAAGGAATAATGTTTGGCGATTACTTTTTTGATGTGTGTTGCAGAGGTGATCATTATCTAGTTTGCCAGTTGGATATCCGGCATGATAGTGAGTTTGCAACTGGATCCGGATATCCAAAAACTGCTTTCAGATGGGAACCGGATACGGATCCGGATATCCGAAACGCTTTTATCGATATTTTGAAGATCACGACTTTTGGAAAAAGTTGCGCATTGCACAATCATTCACTTATTATTTTCAGAAGCATCTTTTCAGTCCTCTTTGCCATGACTTCAAGACTGTCCATGGTGTAATCTCAGCAGTGATGGAGTCTCGAGACTTGGTCTCGATCTCGAGACGAGTCTCGAGACCCATTTTTCCGAGTTTCGGTCTCGAAGGTTTCAGGTCTCCTCTCGGTCTCGGTCTCGAAGGTTTCAAGTCTCGAGACTTTGAATATTGCAAAGAAATGGTTGTTTGTTGTATTTGCAGGTAAGAAACAACCAAAACATATCGGAAAAATGCCAGAAACTTGAAAAAAACAAGTCAGAAGCACGGGCGTCAGCAGAAACTTTTCCAGGGGGGGCAAACTTGATATTTTGCTTATCCTTTCCATGTTACTGACAATACAATGCCAATGGACATTCACAAAACGTTTTGCCCTTTCTACACCATAACGAAAATGCCCCCTTGCTACGCAGGGGCGTAACGAGGGGGGCTAGGGGGGAACAATTCCCCGGGCGCCGAATCACTATGTGGGCGCCATAAAGTCACAACAATGTCGCAAATACTTTCTTCAAAACAGTACATTTTCTTCCAAAAGATCTCAGGTTCGAACATAGGGGCACCACTGCTTCTTGCCCCTGGCGCCATTTAACCTCGTGACGCCCCTGCTGCTTCGGCAGCAGTCGCAAAAATCGCGCTTCGTTGGCGCAGCCTTTTTCATTCATGCTTCTTTTCACACTGCACAGTACAAAACTACTAAGCTTACCACTATTAGCAGTTTTGAAAAAAAAGACATGTTTTTAAAAAAAAGACGACATGTTTTTGAAAAATTCGTCAAGTGATGACGACATGTTTTTGAAAAATTTCGGCAAAATACACAAATTTTGAAGTCTCGAGTCTCGGTCTCGGACTTCAAGTCTCGAGTCTCGGTCTCTGTCTCGGAGTTTTTGATGAAGTCTCGGTCTCGGAGTTTTTGATGAAGTCTCGGTCTCGTCTTGAAATTTTAACCAGGTCTCGGTCTCAAAGGTTACGGTCTCGACTACATCACTGAATCTCAGTCCTGTAGTGTAATCCCATTCCCCTCTTAATCTGCTAATTGGACACGCCAAATTTGTAAGCATGAATCTGTTCCTGGTGTGTCAAGATAGGGCTTATTCAGTATACATTAAGGACGTTGTTTGCTGCGTACCTGGACTAAGGCAAGTTAGTGCTGCCCTACTGTGATCTAGTCTGGACTAGCTAGAGCACTCTAACTTTTAATGTGGTCTGTAGTCTACACGAGGCTTTGCAGTCTTCACGCCTAATTTACGTGAGCCTGCATTGACTGGTTGTTGGATGATAGCAGGCCAGATAGCTTTTTCCTTTCTCAAACGATATGAAAAATTGTTGTTTCGTAACAGTGACTTCTTAGACTGAATTTTTAGTCAGTCATTCCAATATAAATGGCATATTTCAAGTCAGTATATTGTTGTGTATTGTTTGTAGACTAGCATTGCTACAGTAGTTACAGGTAGGTTTGGTTAAAATGCAACAATGGGTAGGGTTAATCAATGAATTATGAATAGGAACTCATGGATGTGTTCAAATCTAACCATTCTTGCCAAAGAAATGGCTAATGAAAAGCTTGGTGTGCCAACAGAACCGTCATCGGAAAGTCTCAAATAGAGGGCTTTACATTTGTGCAGTGGGGATTGACATTCTGAAGTTTGAACAAACATCACAGTTTTATATTGCTCCATATTTCAATTGGGGGGGGGTGCTTGGAGCTTTGTTTCGGAGGAGCTTAGCTCACCAAACCCCCCCCTGTGGCGACAGGATTGTGTGGCAAAACTTCAGCTTGCTTTTTAATGCAATTAACTCAGAAAAGCATTTAGGTTACGGGATATGTCAAACTTGCAATATATGTCAAACTTTCTGTTTATAAGCATGGCAGGGCCCAAAGTAGCGTTGCAACCTCTCGGTTGGCGTTGTATTGAATGTACGATTCATCACGAATGAGATGTGCATGGAGAACGTCCATATACAGTATAACCTGTGTGGCGCGAAGAAGCAATAACAGAGTGCTCCCGATGGAGTGATCTTGGTGAGCGACCTCTAATGGCTCTTGTGAAGCTAGGCCCTTGTGAAGATAGTAGGCCTACTTACTATGGTGACGACAAAAGTGATCTTGTGATCTCTATTGTTGCTTTCTTCCAC
>JGI24158J21664_10007672_pt1 | contig 14343 bp, 7 predicted proteins | sample Ectturendosymbi3_FD_21664 | JGI IMG/M metagenome (IMG submission 21664) | reverse complement strand
ATATTGTAGTTTCACCTGATATTATTGGTTGAAAATATTGAATTAGGTTGAAAATATGCAATTTTTTTCAACCTAATTCCATATTTTCAATTTTCCTTAATGAATTAGGTTGAAAATCTGCAAAATATAAACAAAATTACTTTATGAGCTAACATGGAAAACATGAGTTTTTATGACTTGATAACTTTTGTTATAGACTTCCGAGGTGTGCTATTTTTGTTTTAAAATTCGTTTCATAGCTTCTTGAAGAACAGAAAAAAGTATGACTTTTGTGAATTCAAATGGCCCTAGTTATTCATTTCAACCGTCTTGTTTTCCATGCGTAAATGCGAGCAGGTCAATATATCAGACTTTATCAGGAAGACAGGCTTTCCTTTACATTGCTGTATTTGAGTTTTTCTGCTAAATGAGGGCGACTTATTGCACGCTGCCGAATGGTTGCGGTTGAGAAGTTGATGCATACAAAGTGTTTTGCATTTTTCGTGTGTTAAGCTCATGCAAAACCACAACCCTGAAAAAATTTGTTCCTTGGCAAAATATTAACCTAGTACAAACCCTCAACCTTGAAAAGTATGGTTACTTACATTCGCCTTTGAGTAGCAGCGTCATTACCAAATACCGGTTTAAAATAAAGCTACTGTTGATCAAAACAAAACTTGAGCTAATTTTTTGGCGCAATAACAGATGTTCTAACCACCACGGGAAAGCTGTTAGTTGCATCAGATCATTACATTGATCAGCCTTGATCGGTATAAGTCGTGGAACACGCCTCAGGATCAACTTGTACTGAAATACTTAAACAGAAAAAGAAACACCACGCAAATACATCAAAAGTATTACGGAGACAATGCTAAACAGAAAAGAACCAATCGATCTGGGTGAGCTATCTTCAGACTTGAGAGAAAAGACTACAGTTGTGAAATTCACGGTAAAGACAGTTATCCATTGTAAAGGAAATGGCGCAGTCTTGAAAAAATTAAACTGATGACAAACAAGAAGCTTTCAAAAAGATGCTGCATTCCCGCGTGTTTACTGTACACTTTCTGAGTGAGCTATAATGTGTTTTTATGAGTCTTCACTCACTGATATTTGCTCAGTATGTGTGCTCTGACTTCAGTGATGCTTTCAACTTGATTTATAATTGCAACAGTAATCCATTGTGAAAACCACCAGGTATTGATATTCAAGTGGTGTTGAGTAATGTTTATGTAGCTTTTTGTATTTGAAGGTTGACCAGAATCACTCTCAAGGTAAAACACATTTTTGTATTCCCCCCGTTGAACGTTTTGCTAAAAATACTTGTTGGCAAACGTCTGCGGCATGAAACCAGTGTCACCTGCGTGACGTTGAACCAATGAAAATATGTGATAAAACCCAGCACGTAAGATACGAAATTGCACTGTCTGACAGGTCAACAAATTATTTGATCCACCAGTAAGAGAAAGTTCTCGGCAGAANTTAAACGGCCTAAAATTGAATTCTGGCTGAAACAGCTTTATGCTGCCAANTTACTCAATGACCTGAGATGCCATAACAAAATGTTGCCCAAATTTCACGTGACGCTGGTAAGCTCCTTTTATGTTGTGTATTTTCTGCGCTGGAACTTTAATAAAAGTAACGAGACTGACATCTGATTAGTGAAGTAAGTTGAATTAACTGAGGTAGAGACCGAACTAAGGAATGTCCGCCCCACGTTGATCGAGCTAGTCAACGGATGTGCCCTTGTCAGCGTCAGCAACCAGCGCTCTTAGAGATGATGCTGTCAGATGGCAGAATCCCGAAGATAACTGCCACATTACACCTAAAGAAAAGCGGCTCAGAAGTCGTCCAAGGACAAGGTGGAGTGATTACATCTCCGACCTTGCTTGGTCCCGTCTCGGTGAGGAGACAGCAGAGTTAACTGAGATTGCTGTTGACAGTGGGTGTTTTCAAGTCCTCCTAAGGATGCTGACCCCGCCACACTACCCACAGGAGAAGCGGGTATGAAAATCAATGCTTTAAATAACTTATTTATCACAGTAAAATTACGAAGCTTCACAATATTCATTGCACCCAAAGCATAAAGGTTACCTTTGCACAGCTGATAATGAGGTAGGCCGTAATTTCTTCAGTAATACAGTATTATGCTTGGGCGTTTCTGTGTAATAAAAAAACAATTTTGGTTGCGATTTATACTGCTTCTATGGACTGCGACTACATACAATGGCATGTCCCTATTGTTCCTGAAGATCACTGCTTGCATGCAAATTTCCTGAAAAATTGTTCAATTACGACTTTAACCAGAACTGAAGATTGTTATTTACAGGCATATTTAAACAAATATTTGTTTTTCCGTTAGCTGTTTTATTCTTTTAATCTTTTGCCCTTTAGAAAAACATCTGGTTGAATTGCTTAAAGATATTAAGTTTGCAAAAATATCTTCAACATTCTGAATTCTCCACAATGCGTAACAGTGGAATAGACACCAGCAGTTTTGNCTTCGTGCGCTGNTTTATCATTTTTGCTTGNCAGAATTACTTAGTTTTGTTCAACTTTTGACAGGATTAACAAAAAGTTGGGATTAAACCTCCCTCCCGTAATTTAGCGGTATAAATAGAAGTCCTACCAACGTGCCAATTCAAAAAAAGTTGCGATCACTCTCAGTGCTAGAGGGCTGGCCACTGCTTACTGCTTAGTTCTAAAACACAACTTGATCAAACCTGCAATTAAAACTACGGACCTAAACACAATTGAAATAGTGGACCTGCAGTTAGTATTTTTCTCCACTTCGAGTTCGAGGTTACCTAACCTTTACATTTGCACTTGCAAGTGCAACAAGAATCATCGTATACCAATAATAATATTAGTTTTGGTTTTTATTTCAGGCTTTTTTTGATGATGCTTTGCTGTGCTTTGTTTTGTGCAAGCATCAAGTAACAAATTACGAAAGTGTGGTCATATGTTTTTTTAATCGTAGGGACAGAAGCAGGCAATTTTTTGTAGGTGCAAAGGATATTTTGCCCGAACAACTTTTATGCAACAAAATTTTTTCCTACAAACTTTCTGTAGCTGTTGGTACATTCTATTTCTTTCTACCATGTTACCACACGTACAAAATTTGGTACTTGACATTTGGGTTTATTAAACCAATTGAAAAAAAATATCCAAGGTTGTGCAAGAGCACTGTGAGAAGCCAGGTGGCTCAGTACTCTGAGCATTTGCCTCACAGTTCGGAGGTTTGGCGTTCCATTCACATTCTAGCTGTTGCTGTCAGCAAGAAACCTTACACCTAACTTAGGACATATTCGCAACATACAATAAATGTGTTTATCGAACACTGTTCTTAAAGTAAAAACACAGCTTTTCTGTACTTGCCTGGCATGGACTCTATTAATATGAAGTAGGTGCCCTGCAGCATATTCCATTCCCACAGTGTACAATTAATGAAACGCGTAAATGAAATGCCTTTTATTGCCCAAATCTTCAAGTGAGTCAGTACTCATCAACTATCACACGAAGTTTCTGGAAATAGTTTGTTTATTTTATATATATTTAATGTGTTTTCATGACATAATACGCTTTCTTTTATACACTCAATAAAAAAGAAAGATAATCTCATTAGTATTGTCTAAAAAGTTCGAAACTTCTTTGCCCAGATTTTTTGAGATTTTGTCCAAATTTTTGACAAATTATATCTTTTGGGGGTGCGCTTTTACCCCTGAAACCCCAGCTTTTGCACCATTGGTTTTAATCAATCTTCTTACACACAATCTCGCTATTTTTTTAAACACCAATGGAAACAGGGTGTCTTTCGAATGCGGCAATAACGTTTATACGATCTGACACGGGTGAAACATTCTCAACACTTTTCTCTCAAATATCTTGAATTCCAAATTTATGCCCAGCAGTTTATTTTTTCTAGACGAATTTCGATCAGATCAAGCATGTACTGTACATTAAAATCAAGCATGTTCAGGGACGTAACGAGGTTAGATGGCGCCCGGGGCAAGAAGCAAGTTTGGCGCCCCCATGTTCGAACCTGAGGTCTTTCGGAAGCAAATGTACTGTATTGAGAGAAATGCTTGGGACTTTTCGACGACCCCGCAGTGATTCGGCGCACGGGAAATTGTACCCCCCTTTCCCCCGTCGTTACGCCCCTGAGCATGTGCTGTAAACTTGTTACTGTTATTGAACATACCTCCAACATGCGGAAATAACTGGTGCCTTATGAAAAGCATGGGTTGAGTGTACCAGATAACACAAATAGGTTTGTTAGTGACGATTATGGAGCTTATGCTGTCGCATCTTTAACGGCTTATAACACTTTTTATCAAGAGTCAAGTTTTTCAATGCTAACTTAGGTAATATTCTATTCACCAAGCTTCCGTAGACAAACTCTGTTTTCCCCGTAGTTGCATATGTGAGAAGCACTACGTTTTCAAATGATTTTCAAATTCTATCTGCGCAGTTATTCCGAATCGCGAAGTTTTTATCTGAAATTTATTTACTTGACGTATAGTCCTGCTTCCGTTTGATCGTAGGGAGCCAAGCATGGACAATAACTAATTTGTAATTCAGTTACCATTTCTCTCTTGCAGATTTTGTGTGCAGAAATGGCAAGACAATCCCATCCATTTACTTCTGCGATTCCTTTAACGACTGCGATGAGGGCGAGGACGAGATTACTACTACAGTTTCATGCCTAGAGTGCAAAGGCAACCAAATAGGGTATTTTTTGTCTCAAACACATATTGATCTCAAAAAATAGGCTGGAATATGCAAACTAAGAAGTCACACGATTGTAAAACCATGAGTCTAAAAAAACAAAAACATCAAAGATGCTAAGCCGTCATAAATTTTTTTATAACTGCACTTCTAAAAAATTAATGCACGTAAGTAAATTGTCATTTTGCCTTCAAAACCATGAAATTTCGTTTTCTATAGATAAAAGTGTTTGAAGCCGAGAGTTTTTAAAAATCGTGAAAAATTTTTAATAATTCATAGTTTGATTGGTCTTTCTTTGGAAACTTGTGTGATTATACACCAAAACGTGAACGATAAAAGTATTTGAGACAAGTACAGACAACGAACGAATTCAGACGCTAGATTAATATTGAGAACACAGCCTACCTGTAAACACTTCATCTATACACGCTCTTTAAAACGCTCTTAGCGTAAATACTGTACATTTATGTAGTTTTATGAGTTGAAGTTAACTTCTATCTCAGATACTGCATAAACACGTTTGGCAGTTGGTTAATTGCAAGCCTTTGAGGTGGATACTTTTGACAGAGATGATACATTAGCTTACGCCTGCAGCAAGAAATGAGAATAGGTAAAAACGCAACTTCCAGGTATAATTGAAACTCACCATTTAGTGACAAAATCATACGTGGTTATTTAGGGGCACCAAGACGAATGACGAACCAATAAAATTTGCCAAGGATCATTTGTTACTTTCCGTTTATAGCCCGTTTCTTTGGTCGCATACAGCAGACCCACTTGCACCTAAAAATGCACAACAGGAAATTTCTTCCTTAAACTTGTAACAATCCTTTTATAGGGAAAGAACTGTTGTTTTACTGCGTTTCAAAGTGTTTTTCCTCAGAACTATGCTCCTTTCAACACGTTCTGTTAGTTGAGGTTTTGTGTACGGAAAACTAGCCAATGATTTGCTACCATATCAGGAACAAGCTTTCTATACCTGGCATTTGTTTTCATTTCAGTTGCTCAATGAGGCAAAATCGAACTTGCGTTCTCCCCAGCAGCGATTTTGTGTGCAACGGAAGCATTACGTGTTTGAATACCAACCCATGCGAGATCGGTTGCGATAGTCATTACCAGTGCGCCAAGACATCATTCTGTGTTGCCCGGTCCACTGTTTGCGACAGAGATGCTTGCAATGGTTGTCCGAATAACAATGAATGGGAGCATGGGATTGGATTCAAATGCGTAAGAAATGCAAGAAACTGCATACTACCACAAGAGTTGCTGCATGACCAAGTCAAAGATTGTGATAACGGAGAAGATTTCTGTTTCAGGAAAGAGGGGTATGCGTTGGTGAACTTCAGAAATACTTTCATCGCTCGTGTTTGATGAAAATGTTGTTGCCTGTCAAAAAGTGTTGAAATTCGCTTAAACTATATGATTTTTTTGTTGATTATCTTGTTCATGAAAGCGTAAAACCATTGTAAATTACCTGCTTTCACAAAGTCAGTAACGGAATTTTAAGGGTTACGAGGCAATATCTTTCAGCACTGGACAGACCATGATCTGAGGAAAAGGTTTTGAAGAGACCGAGTTAAGGCTGTTTTTAGTCTTCTTTCCCTCCATCAATATTCGTTGGGTTTTTTCAATGGTGTCAGCAAGCTGAAAACCAATTTTTAATGTAGAATACACGGAATTTATTTGTAGTTTTGCGACTAATATGTACAGGCTTCTCTAATAGGAAGTCATTCCAAATTGCGAATCGAAGAGCGGTTTTTGATACAAAACTACTGGTAAAAATTTCGAGCAGTATATATGTAACGGCAGATACATGTAGAATCAGATTCTGTGCATGCACGTTCACAACAAACAAAGAGGTAGGTATCCAAATGCGATAATGTTTATATAACTTCCAAAGATTTATAAGATCTATAGGGACAACAATATTGAATGCAACATTTCATACCCACTTTTTTACAATAGATTGCCCGAACAAGTTGCAGAGCAGAAATTTTTATTTGTTAAAAACCTCTGTATTAATGAACTTGTATGTATGTTGCAATTTAGCAGAAAAAACTTGGTACTGGACAAGACTAAGTGCTTCGAATGCTTGGATGGAACAATGATCATAAATCGCAATGGTGTTTGTGATAAAATAATGGATTGCTCAGATTTGTCAGATGAATGTCTGTGCGATGGAAACCTTCCTATTATTTGCGAGANAGTGAAAAACTTTTTTCCAAAGAAGAAGTATGTTGCGCATCTTTGTGTATTTAAAGACNCGTATATCAAATNTCTCCAGTGATTTACGAGTGTTTGTTGACAGCGGTTTGATGCAAGGGAGCAGTCACATGATACACAAAGCAGATTTCGCACTACTGCAAAGCTTAACTTAAAGATTGTTTTTCAAACCACCAACTTTACATGGTTGAAGTAGCCACTAGTAGCACTTTTTAAAGAGAAAAATTAACTACGAGACAATGCAAAACTTTTGTTTGCACATTTGATAATTGCCGTCTTGTTGAAGCTTGTGCCTAATGGGAAAAAGAACGTTAAAATATTGCAGGTAATTCTTTCTCGGACCATTGTCAAGTTATTTGCTAACAACGGTAAAAATCTTTCATTCTCTTTGTATTTGTTCTTACATTCTTTATAGAAAAACGTTTGCGTATCAGCCACTGAAAACGTTTACTTGAAAATATATTGCGTGGTGCGGTTATGGCGTATTTTCGGTAGAAGTTATTGTTCTGCTGCTCAAAGTTTCCTCTAGGAAAGCTGATAAAACAGGAAATGTGTTTTCGAAAGGGGCTTCACCTATTGCGAGACAGGTCAAGTGTTATGTGACGACAATCGATGTTTGGAGAGATCGATGGTTTGCGACGGTGTGAAGCATTGCAAGAATGGNTTTGATGAAAAGTATGTCTTTCCAAGCTATGCCAGACAAACAAATCATTTTTTGTTCTTGAAAATCGTATCAAAATCTNATGCTCGTTGCTGTGATATGTAGCAATCTGACTGCATTTTTGAGAAACAAAACCAAAAAAGTTATATTTTATTNTGTGGNAAATCCANATGCTTCAGAATCAGGAATTTTTTCTATACATTTCTAACAAAAACGTGCCCACTCTGCTTTTTTCACTTTCCCCTCCATAATTTTGTGGCTGTTTACACAACTTTAACTCATGCCAACAGTGATGAAATTCTTAATTAAGTGGCTTGGTCGAAAACCAGAGGTCCTTAAACTCATGTACGGGGTGCCGTTCAGATATAGGTAAATCGGAACAGATTTAGCTATATCGGGAGAGATTTAATTTAAAACAGAGGCATTTTTGAGTCATAGGCCATCATAACATGCAGTGTATCTACAGATTACGAAGCATGGAGTTTGAAGTTTTCACCCAGCTTAAACGTACGATATCTATTGATTCTGTCTCTCATTTCCAGACGAATTACTAAACTGTGCATTTCTTACCCAAAAGTCTGCGGACAAGGGCAAAGCTGAAACAAGACGATGGTTCATCCGAACTAAGGGTATAGGCTGGGCGTAGGGCGCACGGGTTGCTACGATCAACTGGTAGACGCTGATATACGGAAATTGCTTTCCTACAATTTTGGAAATTAAACAGTTGCCTTGCTACGGCAAGCTTGATAGAACAATATTTGTACACGAAACATGTAAACCGCAAACTTTCCAAAAGCTGAATTCACAGCGGCGTGGAGAGCAATCCCACTGTATTCGTTCCATCCTTTTCCAAAATTTTGCAACTTCATCCTTGACCAAGGCCTCAAGCAGGGCCATACTACAGGCACCTGTAAACATTCGTGACCCCGTTGTTTTTCCGCCCTGTAGCAGTTTTCAGCGTATAGAGGCGTGGTGTTATTCTAATCAGCCACTTCATAAGACCGAGCTGCAAAACATATGTTGAATTAGACATACCTACGTACAATTCCACCACTTTTTAACAGTCTTTCGAAACAGAAGGTGGTAAATTACTGTAAAATCTGGGATTTATTCTTTATACACATGCCTTTTTGCAGATTTTCTTTCTGCGGGGCTACCCTTGGCTGCGATGAAGCAACTGCAGAATATCGAAACTTGTCATGCAGGTAAGTTTGGTCACACACAGCAATACTTGGGAAAAGCCAACACAACTAAATTGCAAAAATCAAATACAGTTCAGGAGTAATCAAGCTTTGTAACTCTATAGTAAAAGTAACCTGCATCTCTAATATATTCTGTCCATTTTTTATTCAAGCGAGTTGTATAGTGTGCAAACGTTTACCAAAAACAGGTGTCATGGTCGATGCCGAAACCGTCTTGGAAGATTTTGTGATGGCAAAGCAGACTGCCCCCCAGTTCTCGAAAACCACAAGTGGAAAGAAAACTTGGGCATGCCTGATGACGAATGTTCTCCAGAGTGCGTCGGTCCTAATGGAGCATCCTACTCGTGTTCAGCAGATGGTTTCGAAGATATCATGCAGAAACCCTTGCCAAAAGAATGGTTGATAGAGTGCGACTACGTGGTCAGTGGTCTTCGAGTGTTCATTCAACGCTTTTCTTCTAATTTTTCGAATTTAGCAATGCTCCTTGCGCGCATTTGGTCGCAGCGACCTCGGTTACTGTTTGCAACGATAGACTACATTTTGGAAATATGTGTCAACTTCCACTTCTAATGAACCTGAAATTTACTGCGCTTGTAAAGCAGCGATGACCAGATTTCACTATGGTGCGCAAAGTTCCGTGGAAGCGGCTGACGTATGGCCATTCTTGATGCAGCTCTCTTGCCATCGTTAACTGGCGGGATTTCAATCAACACACAGGACAAAAAGCTGCGCACAGGTTGTTTCCGCCACGTCGCAATAGACACACCTCCTCTGGCCTAGACTGAAATGTGAACAGCGATATTATTTAACATAAGTGACTCAAGTTGACTTGGGTCTCGAAGTATTCTCGAGTTAACTTTGTGTAAAAACTGCATTCGTGTCAAAACGTTTTGATCAACGTCATTAGAGCATCTAGTTTTTGAAGCAATGTATAAACTAAGCGAATGTGGCATATTTTTGAGTTTTAAATTTACTCGTATTCCTTGGATTGTGACTGCAAACAAGTGGAGAACTTTCCACACTCCTTCATCAAAGATGTGGCTAAAAAGGAATGACTAAGAATTAATTTAGGATGGCAAGTTTTTGTCGGCAAGCTTCACCATTCCACATAGTATTTGTGCAGGTACAGACCATGCCTGGAATGCCGAATATCACGCATACTAAAGTGATCACACCAGACTATTTCTGCGATGGCATCGTACACTGTCCATTGACAGCGGAAGATGAATCAGAGGCTAGGTGCCCAGACCGTTTTCGATGCAAAGCCGGCAAAAAGGTGTCGATCGCACCCGGGAAAGTTTGCGACGGTATTCCCGACTGTGACGACATGGCAGACGAAACCAACGTCACATGTCCAGGGAGGTTTTTTTGTTTAGCTCTTGGAAAAACCAAAGTAAGTTTGAAATGCTGCGTTACAGAAATTTTGTTTGTTTTTTTTCCTTGACAAACACGGTCTGTTTTGTATATTAGCAAAGGCAGTGGCCTTCTAGAAGTGAGTGCATTTTGGCGATAATTACTGTTACATGAGATTAACTTGTTTGAAGAAATTACCGAGTAAAGTGGATAAGCAGGAGCACTGACCAATGTTGAAATCTACGTAGAAAACAGTAGAACCAGCTGAAAGTTTAGAAGAATGGAAAATTGAGTTTGGAAGATAAGGACGGAAACTTTCAAAATTTTCTGAATCTATAAAAAAGTTTAAAACCTTTGCTTGAATTTCAAAGCCAACTTTGGGAGCGTGAAATAGTTGTTTTTTCCCATGATTGCCGTCATGTAATAGAATACAAACCAGCAAATTTCCGTTTGGTACGTTGAAAAAATGCGTAACTTCCAAGACCAGTGTTTCTTTGACCCTCAGGCCCGCGTAGGTACATGTTTGGCCATAACTCGCCAGCCGATAGAGCTAGAGAGATATTCAAANCCTCTGAAGATGTAGAAAGTCTTCAAGTTTCGATTTGTAAAAAATGGGAAGATTNGGNTTNGAACTTTTCTTGGAGTGACGTCAGAATTGGGATAGATCAAGGGTATTTTGATGACGTCATCGGAGCCTGAGAAAAAAATTTAAGTTTAAAGGGTTAAAATAAACTANGCGAAAATCCGCATCTTCAGAGCCCTTGATTGGNCATAATATTAGTGGTTGTAAGCATTGGCCTAAAAAACAGAAAGTAATTAACTAATCCCAAAGGAAATTGCCACTTGAATTTTTTCTTAGACCCGGATGACGTCATGGAAAATATCCTTGACCAACCCCTTTTGTGACGTCACTCACCAAAAATTTTGAAAATACAACTTGCCAATTTTTCTAATCGGAACCAGAAGACTTTCCGCATCTTTGAAATGGCTTAAACATCTTTCTAGCTTTACCTGCTGGAGAGTTATGTCCACACATGTACCTGCCACAATTGTGGCTTGCGCAGGCCTTAGGCCTTTGGTTGAAGAACATTTACAGCCGGCCCTCATGTTTATTTATCTAGGCTGAACTTAGCGTCTCTAATGTATCCTTGTTATTTGGTACATTTTGTTTAAAATCATCTTTTTCAAAAGGTGTCAATTGATAAACGCCACCTGTGCGATTTTAATATTAACTGCGACGATTCCAGTGACGAGATCGATTGCTCGGATGACCGCTTTTACTGCGAGTCTGGTTCGCCTCTTTTTGTAAAAAGCAGTCAGGTGAGGTTTAGCAAAAGTACAGCAAATGCTTACTCTTTTATAATGCTTAATTCTATAGTTGCATTTTTTAAAACAGTGAAAATTTTGGTTGACATACAGGTAAGGAACTGTGCACAACAGCTGAGCAACCCTGTATTTCTCCTGAAGTTGTACATTGCGCAGCGTCTTCGTTCTAGCGATACTATGATAGTTTGCTTGGCATCACGTAATATCTGCGAAGCAATCCGCAAAACACTCCCAGTTATTCTATAAGTATAGTGGGTTATTCAAGAAGCAATAAGCCAAACCAACAGCCGGTTCTGCACCACCAGGGAGGATTTATTAGAAAATACATGGATTTGGTGCCATTTATCTGACAGTTTTTCTTGTGATAACGCAGTTGTTTGTAATCCCTTTATTTGAATCCGTTTTCGCTGGCATTGTTCAACACATACTATCCCATGCTGCTTGCTGCAATCAGTTGATATCTGCTAATTTCATACCATCTATTGGAGACAGTTTATTTTCGTCTGAAGAGTGGGTACGAGCTGGCAAGCCCGCAACCAAGAAGAAACGGGCAATTACTGCCCTCGAAATTTTCAAAAACATTTTCAAAGCGGCAAAAACTTTTTAGCTGTTAGTTAAACAACATGCTGCAGTCATTTTGATCCTCGAAAATACCTGCTGGTTGTAGACCTACGAGCTGGTGTTGCTTGTGACAAGTGGGTATCAAACGAATATCTCGCAATTGAATTGTTTTAACCACGTCGGTCCTAAACTAAAGTTGTCCAGATGAGCTGACCTTGACTTGGGGTATGCGTAGCAGGACACTTTTTTAAATGAACATGTTAAATTGCATTTTACTGAAGGGCTAAGAAAGCGGCCATCGCTCATCTTTAGTTGGGGGCCCGACGCCACCGGCCTCCTGCTAGCAATAGATCTGCGTTGGTTTGACTCTTTCCATTTAGATAGACCTTCGGCATTTTAACAGACGTTTGACGGACGGCTTGACTGCGAGGACTGGAGTGATGAATGCCCATTGAAGAGCAAAGGAATGCACGACACGTTGTTTTCTTCTAGATACGAACTGATTGCCAATCCGCTTCTTAACGCCTTGGTTTGGATCATGGGCATTCTTTCAGTTGGAGGGAATGTGGTAGAGTTGCAAATATGCAATGGCTGCGTCAGAGTGGCCTTACGTTGATTCTTTAGTTTCATCGTTTTCTTCAACTTCCCGATAAAGCTTTTAAGCATTGTTAATTTCAGTTCTAACTTCTAACGAAAACAAAAGATATAAAAAGTTCTGTTCTATTTTTAAATATTTTTATATGTGATTATATTTGAATAAATCTGTAGGACTGAGGATGCGTAGTGTTACGTGAAATCGATTTCCTATTAAAAAATTTGCTGATGGATTCAAACCTCTCACCTTTGAGGAGTTATAAACATTTGTGGTCAATAAATGTCACTTTTGCTACCAAAAGTTCTTATTCCTTTATAAAACATCAGTGATAAGGTGTGGAGGAGCATCATTTTAGCCTATTTTTTGAAGGGAGTGTGCTTTTTCAATTTTTTCATAAGGTACTCACCAAATCGCATATATGTTGTCATTTACGCAAAATTCTTAAATGAAATATTCTAGACTCTAGAATCTAGATCGTACTTCAGTGCATATTTACAGCGTGGAAAGGTCTGTTCAATTTTGTGTTTAGAAGCCCTAGACTGGTAGGTTAGCCTATAACAACAGAACATGTGGCTGTGGAGTGAGCAAATTGATGAAATGTTCATTCAAAGCCAGGTCAAAAACCCAATGTGCGAAAGTTCTCCAGTGTTTGTCTTGAAGTTAGGTTTTTTTAATACACTTAATTGTGTGGCAATTGTGCCCCAGTCCCTACACCTTCCACACCAGACAAAGCCACTTCCACCATCTCAGTGAAAAGTCCTTTGAACAAAGGAAAGAGATGACATTCGACGGCGGACTAGCAAATATTAGAGCTGCGGTTTTTATTGCCCCTCCTCTCAAAATCTGATAAAAAAGTTTTTCATGAAATCACGGTAAATAGTCAACGCTAGCTTAATCCTTTTCCTCGTATCATTGGTTCCTCAGTAACGCCCCGCCGTCGCGTCATAACATCACCTGACACCAAGGCATTGGCGACGAAGATTGCGCTGGGGCGACGATAGCTCGGTGGTAGAGTGTCCGCCTCACAATTGGAAGGTTGTGTATCCAATTCACCGACACTGAGTGAAATGCCGTAGCACTCCTTGGGCAAGAACGCTCGCCTCAACTGCCCCGGTAAGAAGAAATTCCAGGCAATGGCATGTCGTTAGTGCTGTCGCCGAAATCATAAAAAAAAACTTCTCTTGACATATCTCATGCTATTTTTTAATGTTTAGTGGAGATATTTTCGATAAGTGCCATAAGCTGCAGGTGGGCTTACCAACATTTTATTTTGGCGTGAAGTAAAGAACCCTGCAAAGATAACTTTCCTCAGTTTCAATACAACGGCTATTTTTCTGCTTGACATAATGGTGTCAGAAAATGACGTTCTTGAAGCGGGGTGGTGCATGTGGTGTGTTTTCGTGGGTAACATTGAGATCAGATTGTTCGTTTGAACATCAATAGAGTGAATCAGAGCCAGCCAATAGGCAACCTGGGTCCCGCAAAATTCTCCTTTGTTCAACGGTTTACTTAACATTTGCAGTCATAGAAAAATTCATTTCAAGAAGTAAAGCTTAGAAAAGGTGTTGCTCTCATTTTGATGAATTTGAGGCAAGAACCTTAGTCTGAAAACCTAATGCAAGAGCAAACGATATGTTTAGATATGATTGTGGTGAAGGCTTTTATTAAAAGGGGGCGTTAATCAAAACAGTTGCACAACTTGGCAATGGCTGTACTGA
>JGI24158J21664_10007671_pt1 | contig 14343 bp, 10 predicted proteins | sample Ectturendosymbi3_FD_21664 | JGI IMG/M metagenome (IMG submission 21664) | reverse complement strand
TTAACCTTTTATATTTCATGCATATGAATGCTGTATGGCAAAGCTCATATGTGTGCGATGCTAAAAATTGCTGCGTGCTACTAACATTCACAGAAAATTTTTGCACCCTTGGTCAGGCTACAAGATTTTGATAAACGCACTATTTGTTATTTCACTCTTTGGATGACCCACTGCGTTCGATAACCGGCACCGTCGCCTCGTTCATGCCCTCTCTGCACATCCCTGGTAACAACATTGTTTGAGTTTTATCGCTGCTCTGAAAGCATGCGCACTATAGCACTCTGCATGCGCGGTGAACGCTGGATTACCGTGCCATTATGACGCAACTATAAAAAGGTTGGGAAGTCGGAAAGTTCGCAACCCTGGCATTCTGAAAGCGTTGTGACGCAGCCGTGAGTCAAACCACAAGCAGGCGCTTATTGCTGGAGACAGAAACTCCACCTGGAAACGTCACTTCGGTTCATAATTGCTCGCTTTGCGAACCTTGGTGATCTTGATGAGATTTCGCAAAGACATTCGACATTTTGTAAATTGTCGTTATTAGAATCCGCTGACATTTAACATTTCGTAATTAGCTCTTAACATTCCGACCTCAATTTGGCGTCCCCAAAGTGCTGCGCCCGGGGGCAGATGTCCCCCCTTTTCCCCCCTCTTGTTACGCCACTGGACGAACAGTCAGCATGCAAACTGTTTATACCTCTTGTTTTTGCTGAAGCTGCTACTCAAAAGACAGGATAATTTCATGCTCATCCGTTTGTGCAAAACTATAGAAGGAATATCATATTTTTCTTGTTAAAATTTTGTTTAGATTTGGGCAGGGGATCAGGTTTGATGAAAAAAAATAAATTTCTGAGGTCACAAGATTTCATGAACAATTTCATCAACTAAAACACAATGGATTGTTCTCGTCGAAATACTGAGTGGTTAAAACCCCTTAATCCCGGGATTTGCCCAAGTTGGGCAAGTCATGACTCGGCAGCAGATTGAGCTGGAGAGATGTTTAAATCCTTTAAAGTTGCGGAAAGTCTTGCACTTTCGATAAAAAAGTAAGGAAGTTTTGGATTTGAGCTTTTTTGTGGGTGACGTCATTTTATGGGGTAGGTTTAGGCTNTTTTGGCTTTCGTGATCGGTTCCTGGTCCCAACCGCAAGAGGGAATCTTTTGTTTCTTTTTTNTATAGAAACTAGGCGAGACGCTGCATCTTCAGAGCCCTTGATTGGCCTTGTGGCGTTTGTGGTTAGCAAGTTATGACCTAAAAACCACAAATTATTTAATTATTAATTAAATTAATGCCCTAGGGCAGGGGTGCGCAATTAGCGGCCCGCGGGCCACATTTGGCCCGCCACAGCATTTTCAATGGCCCGTGGAAGCATTCAGGAAATATCCTCAGATGTGAAATTTGTGTGAGTTTACATTTGTCACAATATTGCTTGCGCCGGATAAAGTTTATTTGCTCAAAACCAATTATATTGAAACCTTTTCTGTGCACCATTATTGTTTTTGTTTCATTAATTTTACGATCAAATTAGAACTTACTTCCCTCCGCTAAACTCGGCCTTCTCAAAGTGGCCCCCGAGCCAATTTAATTGCCCATCCCTGCCCTAGGGGATTAATTATGTAATTTGTTGTTTTTAGGCCATAAATTCCAAAATAAACAAAAATCTCCCTCTTGAGGTTGGGTTCCAGGGTCAGATAAAGTGGGCCAAAAAGGCATAAACCTATCCTCATTATGACGTCGCCCACAAAAAAACTCAAATCCAAAATTTTCCAATATTTTATATCGAATGTACATGTCTTTCCGCATCTGCAGAGGGTTTGAACAGCTCTCTAGCTCAATCTGCTGGTGAGTTATGGCTGAATATGTTGCCGTCATTTTGCGCCAATCGTGGTTGGTGAAGTCAAAATTGATGCACCCGAGGTTTTAATGAAAAGGCCTTTTATATGTGGTTGCAGGCCTAACAAAGTTACTAATCAGCGCATGATGCAGTGATCAAGCTTGGCGTCACAAAATCGGCCACTCAGGATGATGAAGTGAAAATGGTCCACAAAAGGCAAATAATTAGTCTTCGCAAAGGTGACGCAGTCGAATGAATCAGCAAATCTTTTATTAGAAAATCGATTTCATGTATCGATGGCTACTGCTGCGATGAGGCAGCATTTCAACGCTGGTTGGGAAAATATTTTTGGTTTTCGTAGTTTTTCTCATTTCTTAGTTTTCGTAAGTACTTTTTGACAATTTGCAAGTTTTTGAAGAAACTATGTTTTTTAATTTATGCAAATTTTTGTTTATGCAACTGCCTCGTGACATCATGACCTGTTTTTGTCAAGGGGCACTTCGTAATTTCGCGTCGTGTTGCAACTAATCCGATTAAAACTTTGTTCACCTCGCCGTTTTCATGCGGATGTTTTGATTCTTTGTTTTGTTTTTTAAAGCGTGGAAAATGTATATGATCCTAAAACGTTCACAAAATTAACTCCTCAGGTTAGTTGTAAGCCATCATCAGGAACATTACTAAACCAGGCCGGAACCTGAATAAAAACTATATTGTTCGTAATAAGACTCTTGAAAGTTGACTTGAAAGTTGGTACAAAACTTGAAAAGCGTGACAGCATAAACTGTTGAAAAGTAAATTTCGCTCTGTGCATTGGACTCACTGTAAAGATTTGACGCTTGATGCTCATGGTTGTTTCCAACGTATGATTTTCACATGAAGATGAAGTTAGGTGCAAAACGTGACCGCTTCGATTTAGTAGGTTTGTTTGCAAGCAATGCAGCCCTTGACAGTCAAAAGCTTTGTTTTCTAAACCCGTTTATGAACCCGAGAAAAACGTTTAAATTCACAACTTGTTCAGTTTTGAACAGCGTTTTCGAAGGTGCTTAGCGCATACAACAATTGAATGACTTCGTAGCAAGGAGGGAGGTCGTCGAAAGTAGTCAAATGCTACTATTTACCAAAAACGAAGATGAACTGAGGGGGTGAAGGAAATGATAAATGAAAATCAAAGCAATGAAAACAAATCTACTGGCGACTTATTCCCTCAAATTGACATACAAACGAAAAGTATTTACTGTAAATTACAAACACAATTTCAATATTTTGAAGGATTGAAAATAAAAGAGACGTGCATAGCAAGCAGTGGCGTAGCAACCCACTGGCTACTCTGGCTAGAGCCAGGGGCGACACGTTGCAGGGGGCAGTAAACTCTAGTTACCTGTTGCAAGCAGATATAATTGAAAAGAGGTGAGGAAATTATTTAGACATAATTAAAATTTAAGCTTTCTTAATTTCATCAGCTAGGTCCCACACTCCATGAGAATCTTCTTTGGCAAATGAGGGCGACACAGCCGATGTTATTAGCGCCATGGTAACAGCCATGTTATGCTCAACACCGCTTTGTCGCCAACTATCTCTCAATATCATTGCGTAAGAGTGGCCTATGCAAACCGCAGCATCGTTTGTTGGTCAAGGTCCAGCCCAGTGGTTCTCAAACTTTCATGAGCCGTGACCACCTTCTGAGTTTAACTGGCGAATACTTAATATATCGCAACACTTGGGTTATGCAATATCATGGCAAAGCTACCTAGTGGAGGCTTCTGCTCGTGGCCTCCAGAGAACCGCTCCATGGCTCCAAGTGGGCTACAGCATATCAGGCGGTTCGCTATACAGCAGAAATAAACCAAATAGACCACACAACGTGGCATTTTAGGCACAAAAGCAGAAAGGCTCGGCCTGATGCGATAGTGATAGATCATAGCTTGAGAGTTGAATTAGTCAAAGCAGGGCCAGAGAAGTATCAAAACAAAGGTCCTTTTGTAGCACCACCAGTTGGTGATAGCACGAAGAAATTGCGAAGAAGTCTTTATAAAGAAATGGTTCTACAAAACGCTTAAGAATGGGGATATAATTTTGAGGTCTTAGTTATTGCACTCAAAATCGGAGTGTGGGCTGTATTGTTTTTGCTGTAAGTTGTTTCGATTGGGTAATGATCATTCTTTATTTGTTGCAAAAACTTCGATAACTTTTTTGAATTTGTTGGGCTTGGAACAGGCGTAGCCTATTGCATTTCTTGTCGATTGACAAAAGCGCGAAAAGAATTTGTTTTTTGCAAAACGATTAGGGCTACAGTTGCTGTGGTCAAGTATATCGGTCATTTGTCTCAATAATTATTGTTGGTGATTTTCTTCCTAGACGCACACGCTATTTGCATTTCCCCTTCGTTAAATACTTATTTTTTGCGTTTCGGTTTCCTGTCAATCATTTTGAAATTTTTTGTTTGGCTGTTAATCGTATTCGGAGTTTAGTAATGGTAATATCGGTCAGACCAACTCATGCCTACTACAAATCTTATGTTTGTTCGAAAATACTAATTGTTGAGTAAATGCTACAAAATCGTTGTTTTTTACGTTCATGTTTCTTAATTTGTTGTTACCTTATAATCTTTTTTTGGTTTGGAAACAGTCCAACTTAAGGTGTTCTGTTCATAATAGTTGTTACTTGTTCTGATACTCTGCTGACATTATCATGTTGCAGTTATTACCAGCGGCAGATGTGCGTTTGGCCCTGCGTCATGGTGTTCGGGGAGGTTAAGCAGTCGACAATTCACGCTATATTTGGCGAAAGGTCTTGCCAAAAGGTCTTCAAAAAACACAAGATCATACCATGGTTGACCGAGGACGATGACATCATGAATATAACATCACTGCCCGCACCAGGGGGTGGCATTTTCTGCTAGGGCCAGGGGCCGCAGATTGTGCTCCTACGCCACTGATAGCAAATGTGGAGTGATCATTTCGCAGCGGATTTGGGTTTGCCCTCGATAGGCTTTGCTTATGGTGCGAGCAACATGTAGCGCTACGGTTAAGACGAATCATTATGATACAAAATCCCTGCAAATTCGGACATACTGTATGTACAGCTAAACAACTGGTTGTGTCTTTTGAGAACATAAAGGCAAAATTATAACTGCAGATATTATACTGTTCACCTGTGACAATTCAAAGTGGAGATTGTTTATTTTTTCTTCAACGATGCTTTGAACACCTCTTTTTGTTAAGCGCAAACCTCTTTTTGAAATGGGTGAAAAATTTTGTCGCTAGTCTTGTTGTCGTGACCTATCGATGCGAACAATCCCACAAATATTCACTTGGGTTTTATTTAACAAGAAAACTCAGCGATATCCTGAGAAGGTGTAAAAACGCAAGGTTAAAAGACCATCGATGTGAGATCACTGAGCTAGCAGTACAGTTTAACGCAGACGTCCTCATGGCAGTGAACAGGTTGCACTAAACCAGCGTTTCTTAAACATTTGTGAGTCACGGATACCTTGTACATCCTAATAAAGGATACGGATCCTGCAAGAAGAAACGTTGCGATAAATATTTGAAATTATTTCTTACAAGGGAAGGAAAGCCAGGGGCGACACAGAAATGCTCTGCATTCACCCCCAACGAAAGAAATTGATCAAGCGACACAGCTAAGCAATGCAGTGCCCATATCCGTTCGGGGCTTTACGAATTCGCTCAGAACGGCGCAGTGGCACGGTTTGGCAGGGCGTTGCGGGCTACTTTCCGGCGCCTTACCAACATTGCCGTACCAAGGGCAATTTCCGGCGCCGTATCAACATCATCCGCAACGGAGTCGAGGTCCATGGTGTTCAGGTGGCAGTTCAGGTTGATTACTACGCACATCGTCAGACACTCCACGCGTTGTAGTGTTAGTAAGCTCGGCAGGAAGCGGCGCAAGATTAGATGTTGAGACGCAACTTTCCGTCTCGTCCGAAAATCGCACTACAGTAGGAAGGGTTCGCTTCAACTAGTTCAGCTTGATCGGAAAGAGGACGTTTCCTTCTCACGAAACGCCACAATAGAAGGGTTCCTGAAGATGGAAACCACGAGGGAAGTCATGTTCCAGTGATCGCCCTTCTAGAAAACCGAAATAGACGTTCGTGCGGCGTATCATTCGGTGCAAGGCAGACCAGGGACCTCACAGCATGCAACACCTCTGGCAAGACTATTTCTTGCTGGTCTTCGGGCAGGTTTTCTCACGAACAGCAGATTGTCAGTTCGCGCCTTACAGTTTGATTAGCTCGTTCGCACTGACTGTTTCGTGGGTTCGGCATAACCCCCTCCGCACCGGTGTCGGACGTTTCCACTCCTGCTTACACAAACGGGATATGCCCCCTTCTGCGCCTTATGAGTGTGGCGCAGAAGAACAAACCGTCGACCATGTTGTCCTCCAGTCTCCAATCTATCGACCTCCCCACAGACTGCACGGCCTGACGGTTCTGGATGATGAGACAACCGATTGGCTGCTCAACACCTGCCCCGAGATCTAGTGCTGTTTAGCGGTAGATTGAAAGAATTGGTTCAAACGATGAAGAAGAACTGACTGTTTCCATTAAGATGGTACCACGTCCAAGTCTTAAACGCAATTCCTCTTTCAATAAGGAAGGCTCTCGTTTCTTGGTTGACGAACGAAGCACCTCGATCACTGTGAACACAGCTCGGAAAACCCAGGATGCAGAACAACGACGATAGACATTCGACAACAGTGGAAGAGCTCTTATTTTCACATGGAAAGACAAAAAGGAAACACGAGTACTCATAGATTACGATGAGAAGATAAGGTCTAGGACCCCTAACAGGTCCTTCGAAATCGACGCTTAGGCGATCCCACGCACAGCTTGTATAAATGTCTGCGAGGGCGGTCGGAAGAAAGTAGGGTTCACCTCTGCGTTTGTTCTATATAGTTGCGACAAACTTTTATTGTCTCTTCACCGGGTAGGGTCAATTACTCTGTCTTACAAAATGACGAATTCGCGCATAACCTGGGTGACCCATTGATGACTGATGAAAGTTGTACAGGGAAGTAAGAGGGAACAAGGCACAAACACAGACGAATGCATCAACTGCGACGTTTTCACTTCCGGTTTTGTGGCGAATGTCATAAGTCATGTGACTCAACTCAATCAATTCAAGTCTCCAGCCAAGACTTTTGGCATTCTTGAATTTCGTCGATTGCTCTGATCGAACATGAACGATACAGCTTCTTGGTCAGGATCAAAGTAAAACGTCTACCCTTTAAAAATGACTCCAACGACGAACAGTTTCAATTATTGCTGTGAGCGTGACCTCTTTTTCACCGCGGGATAGAGACTTTCACAAGCAGTTAAGGTGCGCGACATGTAAGCCACAGGCCATCTATCTGCAGGGCAGACAAAGCATAGTCGGAAGCGTCTGTCTCGACAGCAAACGGAACGTCATGACGGATAGCACCCACGCTAGCTTTTTCGAGTTATCGTTTGAGCTAATCAAAAGCAAATCAAGCACTTCCATTGAGAGGAAAACAAATTGCACGTAGAAGTGGATCCTCTTTGTCGGAAGAATTAGGTATCGTAGCCTGTTGCATTTCTTGTCGATTGACAAAAGCGCGAAAAGAATTTCACTTATAATAGTATAACAGAATATCCCAGACGCGCGTTTGAGCTCCTTTAGATTTGTAGGCGGCTGAAAGACGAACAGCCGTTGCAGTCTATCGGGATCAGGTTCGACTTCGTTGAAAAAATGTTATGCCCAAGCATGACAAGCGTTGTCACGCGAATTTGCGACTTTTTTTCGTTAAGCGTCAAGCGACAGTCAGTCGCAGCAGGAAGCAGACAATCCAGATTTTTCTCGTGTTCCGCAATAGTTGCATTGGTAGCAGTTATATCATCTAAACCAGGGGTCCGCAAATATTTTTTGGCACGAGGAACGACCCTCAAATAGTTCTAAATTTTCACGAACCAAATATTTCGTGAGCATATAATTTTGTAGAAAATACATTATAATGAATTTTAAAATTTCTACTGGCAGTAGCAATTTTGGTGCACAAAATTGTGGACCCTTAGCACATAAAACATTAAATGATTGCATTTATTGCGTCTAATGAGAAAGGCAAATGTAATATGTAAATTTGAATTATTTCGTGACCCAGAGTGAAGGTCTCGCGACCCAAATTTGGGTCGCGACGCACTATTTGCCGACCCCTGATCCAAACAGGCATAGACTTTCTGGAAGTTGTAAGCTTTTGTGAAACGATCGACGGCTCGTTGAAACGCAGAAACACTATTCGCTACACCAAAATGAAAGCGCGCATACTGGAACAGTTTGCCTGCAGCTTCGCACCCCGTGCAATGTTCTTCTTCCGGTAATAGAGGAATCCGATTGATGATAAACTGAACGTAGATCTAGGGAGCTGTAATACTTGTCCTGGGCCACCTTGTTCACAAGATCTTTGATGTTGGGCAAGGGGTACGCGTCCAGCAGGGTGAAACGATTTACAGTCGCGGAATAATCGACAACTAATCTTTTCTTTCTTGATTTACGACGAGAGCTTGGGCTTTCCAAAGCGATCGTGCAGGCTCGATGATGTCTGCCTCAAGCAGGCGTTTTATTTCATAGTTGATAAACCGAGTATGTTCTTGGTTGTGCGCCGGCTTCAGCAAGCGATTGGTTTGCACTGAGGTAGCAAAAACTCGAATAGTCACGGGGAGCTAACTTGGCAGCGGTGACCGCGAGCCGACCAGAAGGATTGGATGTGTGACCGGGGATGACTGAAAACCTTTCGGAACCTTGAATTTCTAACGTGGCAGACCTATGTTGCTTGAGGAACTCTTGACCAACAATTATGTCCGCTCTCAGATTATTGATGACACTGACAACAACGTCGGGATACGATCGATCTAAGAGGTTCAGCATGCCATGAACTTTACCAACGTCTTCACGGTAACCTCTCTGCGGTGATGGCTGGGGATTGTTCGATGAGTCTGTCACTACGTTGTGTTGTCGTTTCGGATTCGGCCGATCGACGCGATTCAGTAAGTGTAATAGCCGCAGCCTGACTAGTGTGCTGGGCTATTGGCACCGACTGACATTGTGCTCTACCCAAGAAATCAGCAAGTTCGTAAACTTCTACGAGGTTCAAGTTGTCATTTTCTAGTAAGTGCTGACGAATTTTTGCTGATGAAAAACCGTTGATGAACGTGTCGCGGGTCAATTCCTACCTGTACACATCTGCTGTAACGTCCTGGAACAAACCATGCTTCGAAAGAGTTTTCAAAGCTTGCAGAAACTCAGATTATTTCTCCAGCAGTTTGCTGACGGCCAACGAACAGGTGCCAGCGTAAACATTTTTCCGCTTAGCATCATGGTTTGTAAGGGTGAATACGATATTTTCGTAAGTTGCAGCTTCTTCAGCATGTGGAAAGGTCGACGAAGACAAATATTCTATAATTATGCGCTTTATGTTTACCTCCGGATCGTCTGTCCCGCGGAGTTCGCGCAAACTATCCATGAAATCCTCGACAGTCCTGAGCCAAAATGTTAAATTTTAGCAGAATCGAGCGATTCAGGTTCGTCCGACAACTCCCGCGGTCTCAACAGGTATTTGTCCATTTTCTTGTTAAATAAATTGCCGAGACCTGTCGATGCGAACAAGCCAGCGAATGTTTGCTAGGATTTATATAACAAGAAAACTCAGCGATATCCTGAAAACGTACAAAATAATTAAAGACCATCGATGTAGGATCACTGAGTAACAGTAAAGCTTAACACAGACGTGCTCACACTGAGAATTTTTTTGAGATAGTGTTTTGATGGCGCTTAATACTACTGCAGTCTTGTATAGCGTGCGCGGGTAAGAAGGCCACAGTAACAATTTAAAAGGTCTAGGCTAAGACCTGACTTAGAGTCAGGCTCCAGACCTAGCAGCACCGAAGCGGACGCACTTACCACCAGGTCACGGGCTGGTCATTCTCACACTGAGAAATGATTGGCAGAGAACTTGAACAGGCGAGAGAAAGTGTGTGATCTTATTTGGATAATAATGATCAGCGCATCGAAGGAAGATGCACGACAGTGAATAGAATGTAAGCCAGGGGCGCGACACAGAAATGAGCTATATTTCTGCTCTTTTTGGAAGTACTCATGAAAAAACAAATGTAAGAAAAACACACAACGCTATTGTTGATTGTAGCTAAAAATAATGTCCTTCACGTGTTTCAAACACCATAGTTTTTCTAAACACAAAAATCATTTGACAGGAAAATGGCAAATGGTGTAGTTTTTTTCAGTATATACCAAGAAACCTTGTGCAAGGCTCTTTCTTTAGTAGGCGTAGCAGAGGTTATCTCTACAAACCAGGAGTCTCCAAACTACGGCCCGCGGGCTAAACCCGGCCCGCAAAGCCATTTTGTCAATATCGAAAAAATAATATATTTACTAAAAATCTGTTGATTTGGTAGAATGTAACATATCCCGAAACAATCACACTACGAAAGATGTCCCGCCTTTAACCGTTGTGGAATAGCTTATGTGGACCCCTGACAAAAATGTCTGGAGTCCTTGATAAAAACCAAGCCAAGAAGCTGAAAGCATAAAGTCACTGCGATTACGAATACAGAGAGACCGTTTTCACAATCTAACTACGTATGTGAGAGACACGCTGTGCTACGTTCAATAAAAAAGTCCGATGCAGAACGAATGAAATGTTTCACTGCAAAGATAAGTTACGAGGGATTTTTGTTGTGTTGGTTTAACAAAATCAAATGCGCCTACGTAGATTATAAACAGCAGTTTCGTCCAAACTGATATAGTGACAGATTTGAAAGTTTTTGCAAAAAATAAACGATCCTTGAACACAGAATCGCTCAGTTGCAAAATATGTTCACATGCATCAAGAAAATCTACTTATACAACTCATGAATCGCTGTTGAAAAGCAAATGTCGTGTCGTGACACTCGCATTTCGTACTCATACAGTGGGCAACACAGCTGTTTCGCCATTAACGTTGCATTGGTGGTGAACCGTTCATCGATGCAGAGAACGAGGATGGGTAGGACACTGCAGTAGCACCGTTTTTGAGTTCTTCGGCATGACACGACCGGGAATCGAACCACGCCAAGCAGATTTGTGAGGCGTGCTCTATCAACTGCACCACTTCGCAGGTATTCACATTCGTGACTTGGTTCTACAAAAAGTCGGTGACTTCGTGCGTATGCATGTCTTGAAAGAGATAGTGGTTGCAGTGGCGTTGGAATGACGACAAATTTTGCCTTGTTAGTAAAATGCCTAAGGCGTGATAACTACTCAGGCATAAAATTAATTGAGTAATGCAAAGAGCTTTTGACAACAGAATTAAATTCTGTCGGTGGTAGAATCCATTCACAGCCAGCGAATGAAAGGCCACCGATTTTGATGAAGCGTCAAGTCTGTTCGACAGGTGCTTTTCACCATGCGATAGGTTTGTTGGTTACAGGCATATGAAAATTTTGTTAGCATATGCAGTTTCACTCTGCAAAGCATACCGGGTAGTCGTGTGTCAGTTTGTTGAGCAACTCATACAGAAAGCGTAGGAAGGGATTGCAACTGAGGTGAAGGACGTACATGAAACTTAGTTGCGCTGTTTATCAAATTTGCACACAGTATGATTTATCAATTACACTGAAATGATATATTCTCTGTGCAATTTCAACTTCATGATAAGAAAACAGCACGATGATATTTTAAAAACATGTTACAAATTGTTTTGTTACATATTTTGTCACGAAGAAAGCAACAAAACGTTTTGGAAAGCGTGTTAGAAGATTTGTTTGTTTGGAAAATGTTTTGTCACAAAAACGAAAGACCGCAATGATTTTTAAAGCGTGCTGATTGCCAATTATGTCGGTAGCGACTTACGTAGATTCTAGTATCATTACCAAATTGGATCGCTAGCGACCCTTGTAGAAGTTTTCTCTAATGGGATTGAGGTCATCAAATAAGGGAGTAGAATTACATTACCTAAAATCATGACAAACGAAAATTGGGATGTAGAAAAACGAATACCCCGAACGAGTAAGCACGGCATACAAAGTTAGGGACAAGATATTGTTTGCTTAGGTCACTTTACCCACAGCACTTTGACAACTTTGTGTTCAGCGCAAGATGGTTCCTCGTATTTGCTCCAGCAGTCAGCAATTATTGTTGTATTTCGCTGATGGACAAGTAGCATCTTCGTCTTTTCTGTAATTTGGCTGGTGCTGTCTCACTGGATTTCTGTTTCCCGTTAAACCCACATTTTGCAAGGTAGGTTTTGCTTCTCAGGGGAGATTTGTAACAGTTTACAGCAGCGGTGACAAAACCTCCCTTCTGAATGAACTACCACATGCGTTTGAAGCTTAGTTTTAAGAGTTGTCTTCACGTCCTTGATCATATGCTCAAACAAGAAAACAAGCGAATGGCAAAATTGCAGCACTGATTATTAGAAAGTTTTTGAGCTACAAGCAGGTTTAAAATGTTGAACACCAAGCTCGTGATTATTTTTAATTGAGTTAAAATGGTTCTGGTCCGATCTGCAAAAAGATGAATAATATTAACTTTTATCACAATCGGACATGTTGGCAAAACTACTGTATATGGAAAACTTGCAAGCAGTAAATTACACAACATTTTTGAATGAAGCGTTTTGCTTTCACCAAAGTGGATTTTCTATGGTACTGGAAGACCATTTCCAAGATTAGAAATGATTCGCACATCTCGGATCTACAGTATGTATGAGATCGTTTCACGCCGAAATGTTTCATAATGAATGAACCAGAATTGATGAATTGCGTTTTCGATAAATTTAACGGTGTAACATATTTCAGAACTTGATATACTTGTCTCTGTAAAAATGCACCAGACCAACGCAATGATATTTCTCTCTACAATGAAAACAGGTCAGCGTGATAATAGCAGGTGATCTTTTGTTCGTCTTCCATAGGTCTGGCACTTTTCGCGGTAATCCCTCTGCATTGGATCGTTTCACAGCGGGCGTACCAGCAGAATGCAACATCTTCGATAAAATTGGCTGTGTGTGAATTCATATCAATAGTGTTGCTATACAGGGATTTGGTGGTTATTTGAAATATATCAATTGAAAGATGTGAAACAGCGATCGCCACGTCCTTGAACATATACCCAAACAGGATAAACAGCGAGTGATAAAATTACACTGCTGATTGGATGTACGTTTTGCGCTGCTAGCGTTTGAACTTGTTTGTTATTTAGGAATAAGTTGAAACGTAAAAAACAAGAGGGTAAACGTTGACGTGACGGCAACAGATAAGCTTTTTGCTAAAATATGCAAGATTTACTCCGTTAGACTTACTTAGAACAAGGTAATTCAAATTAGTTACACTGCAAGCAAAATGCACTGTATAGGCATACAGTTTTGTTGCCTGTAAGAGTTTTGCTTGAAGGTTATAGCCATCTTAATGAGTAATTTTTATTTGCTTTTCTTGAAATGAGCAGTTCAGGCTAACTTCAGGAAAGTTTGCTAAGGAAAAGAACAGACCAAGTTAACATTACTAGCTACGAAATACAGGTGGTCGTAATTAGCAACCAGTGAGCAATCTGCTTAACGATTAAGTGAACGTGTGAAGAAAAAGTGACGCAAAAGCTCTGATCAACACATCAAAAGCAGGCCGCGGTGAACTTATTTGGTAAACAAAGGTCAAATCAGATTAGCTGCAACACCATAAAAAACTCCAACCTGCCGGGAAAGTCCTTGACCAAAAACGATTTTATGATGCCTCGAGGCGGTTGCAGAAATATGAAAACAATATTGCATAATCGGAAACATTTTGCACAAACACAAAAATATTTTCCCCAAAAAATTCCCCAAACTATATGTGTTAGCCAATGGGTAAGTGGGTACCAACAGGGCCGGATTAAGGGGGGGGGATCAACGGAGGCAATTGCCCTGGGCCCCCCGTGATGAAATTTATTTGTTTCACATAAAGTAGTCGTTGGAAAGATTTCGTGATTCAGAAGCGATGCAAGAATACAACTCTATATTATATTCCTATGTTGCGTTAAGTATCAAGGCCCCCAACAGCAACTGATTTCTCTACAAGTTTGACTGTCTGCCAGTTTTCGTAATCGCTATTGATTAGTCTATAAGTATTTTCGGTTTTGTTCAATGTAAATATATTTTATTTCGCTTGTGACTTTTTCCTAATAATCGTTCTTTTGGCATGTGTATAACTCTCTACTCGTGCATCACGCCTATTGCACAAATGTCACGAAAACGTTGCTATTTGTGTACTAAAAACTAGTGGTTGCTGACTGCTGTTAGTATCAATCACCGTTGCCACTGGGGTCAGTCTTGTTAACATCAGGTTGTTGCCTTATTCAACATCAGCTGACGTCAAATTTTTACGCTACGGTTTCTCACAAGCTAAATGCTTCTATTAACAAACCTAACAAAGCGTGAGTACCTCGTTGAATTCGAAAGAGAGCGAAATATCGCCATTAAATGGAGAAGTCGTTTATAATTTACGCAAA
>JGI24158J21664_10007670_pt1 | contig 14344 bp, 7 predicted proteins | sample Ectturendosymbi3_FD_21664 | JGI IMG/M metagenome (IMG submission 21664) | reverse complement strand
GGATTTTTCAAACTTGTGGAAGAACTGCTACAGATTCATTCATGCTTCTCTTCACACAGTACGAAGCAACGTGTCTTAGGGGGCCATGCCCCCGATTTTTAGAATGGGTAGTCATTCTGCGCTTTGAGAGGCGGTATCCCAAAGAAAATACTGTTGCTCGCCTAAAATCAAACATTTTGGCCTCCCAATTTTTTTGGCCCCAAAAAAAACTTTGAGCTGGCTACACCACTGGATCACTGTATCGCTGCATCATCTGTCAAAGATGTCTGCGTTCAACAGTCACATGCGGAAAAGCGCATAAACTATCGTAACTTGAAGTGAACCTTTGAAGATTCGTTGCCATGTTATTGTTACGCAACAGTAGAATAATGCGCTCGCAAGTTTCGTAACGTTTGAGTCTGCAGACGAAGGAGTGGACGTGAGTGAACTGCAAGCTCATCACACCAGAACAGTGAAGCCGGCTCTTGTTTACTGTATCATACCGGCAAATAAAATATGGTAAGAAATCAGTTGATCGGAATCATGATGCTGACTTCAGATTTTGTAGAAGTTTTTGGTTGTTAGTCCAATTTCTGGGGGGGGGATGCACGTTTAGCCCCTACTGCGGACGCCCATGAAAGTAGCCCACCGTATCTCTTTGCAAAACAAAATGTCCTTGAAAAAATTTGAAGTGACCTGCCAACCCTAGAGGGCGGCAAACTTGCTTCTTGTCCGGGACGCCAGCTAACCTCGTTGCGCCCTGGGGATCCGGACCTCGTTGCGCCCTGGGGATCCGGACCTCGTTGCGCCCTGGGGATCCGGACCTCGTTGCGCCCTGGGGATCCGGACCCCTACCCTGTTCCACCACCCGTAGTTTACAAAAAAAAACTATAATGAAGCGCTTCTCTGCGCAGTCACAAACTTTTTCTCGAAAAACAAAAAAGTGGTGACCTTAATGTCAACGTGGGTAACAAATTTCAATAAAAAATATGAGTAATATTGTTTGGTTCGCAGCAATTTCGCACCTGATAGACAGATCGGCACATGAGTCTCGAAATCGAGTCCGGGTAATAACGACAGGTCCAAGTCATTCGCAATGACCGGGTCTTCCCAGGGACGCCGGAACAACGGTTAGGCAGGGCGGCAATAAAACGTTGAGGGCAATGGAACGTTATAAAAAACGTATCGTTACCAATGTTTGTTTCTGTTCAGCAACAATATTAACCTCAAGAATAATAGCATATAGAAAACCATTCTGAAATATCTTGTTGCGCGAATAGCTTCAATAAAGTTATTTCAAATCGATCTTGATAAAACATGAAATCGCCCTGTTATGAAAAAGGCACCTCCGCCCTATTTTTTTCGGTCATAGACCGAAACGTTTTTGAAATGACCGAAAACAGTTATGTCATTGTCGTCAGAATGTTTGAAAATATAGGTTGAAAAAGACTGTCGTGGCGAGTTTCAACACAACTGTGAGACAAATGACCAAAATGTTTCAGCGAAAAAAAAACAGCCTCCACCCCCGTTGGAGGCTTTTCAAAGGGCAGGGGGCAATGACCCAGTCAATTACCTGCTCTCCGGCGTCCCTCATTCTTTCATTTTTAAGCGAGTAAATTACGTACAGGTTGAAAGGTGTGGTAGTTTCGGTAAAACTCTGAAATTTTTCACAAACTGACCATGAAAATGAAACAAGGTTTTTCGTTTTTTTTATAAGGGCCCAACAGTCGAAAAGGTGACTCAAGTCACTCAGTTCCCTGGAGAGGTTCGAGTCATACCATCTCTGTTGATAGACCTGAAAGCTAAATTGGCAAAAATCCTGGAAACTCGAGTAGAAAAGGACTGGAAGGAAAATGGACTTCAGCTACCAGCAGCTATTCGCTGCATCCCCCCAGCGAAGCGTGGATGAACGACATTCATCAAACTCATCACATCTCCGGACACAGCTTGCTTGTGATGCGAACATGTAATGTCAGAGCAAAGCACGTTACAAACAGTGTTTGCAGATCACATGAATGGCGAGAAAATGAAATGGCATGTTCCAACGTCGGCTCGCAACGTTGCTCTCGCGTTTCATGCAGCAACATACATCCGATGAAAGCAAAACTATTTCCGTGTACGTGACATGAAATAATAGCACTATGATAAGTGTAGGCCAAGGGCGAGAGTCAACTTTACTTATATGTGGGTTTATTATCAACACGTTGCGGGAAGAACAATGCTACCATGGAAAATATGTCAGGCGTGAACAAGCGTTTGCTTGATGTGAGATCCGTAAATGCTTACATCAGCTCAACGACATGTGTTGCTCGAACGCAACGCTGTGGTCTCCTCAGAAACAGCTTTCGTCATTAGAAACAGTCGTCACTTGGGGGATGACCACTCATCGAACATCTTACAAGCAGCTTGCAGTGCAAGGCGAGGGGGCGTTTTTATTTGAGGCTTTGGCAGTGCTGATTCTTCTTTGGCAACCTCACACACTGCACTTCCTTCCGCTGACTTCTCTTTGCCGCCCCTGTTCGATCCCAGTATGATGTCACGCAGCACCATCCAACCGGCTTCGACATCGTCAGTTGTTTGAGGTGATTCTTCAGTTACCTGAAATAAATTACATGTGAAGTCAGTTAAACGATTCGTGGATGTTTCGTGGATTTCGGGAATCACATACCGATATTCAAAAATTTCCGCAGTAAATCTGCAATTTCAAAATGCTTAATAGGGCAACGGTAACAGCAACCCACAGCCAAGTTTAACCTTTGACACTTCCGACAAAATCCTAGTAACCACTTCGTTTGCCACGTACCACACAACAAATCGAGACAATAAATCGCTTTCAGCTTTTCAAAAGAAAACGTATTCTGCTTACTTCCGTATTCATGGGATTTAGTGGCTTCAGACACGTGACCCATGGAGACCAGATGTGATGCTGATCGATGGGATGGAAGAAACTCTTCTGAACAGCCTGCAAAATATTCTTCGTCACGCACGTCGATGCTTTCATGTTCGTAACCAGGGTTGCGGAGTCGGAGGTTTTTGGGTGGAGTCTTCATTTTTTTATCCGACTCCGGAAGTTTAGTTGAAAAATTTTATATATTGCACTCCTACGTTAGGAATTCTAACTCGTGCCTGTTAAAACGGTACAATTTCTTTTGGAATTTTTGTTGAAACGGGGAATTCTTGCTGTGTGTCACGATTTCCATTGATTGCTAGTTGTTACAAAATTGTTGACAACCAAATTTTATTACTTTGTGTTAAGGAGTCGGAAATTTTAACTCCTACTACACAACCCTATTTGTAACACGTTCAACCAAAAGTAACTTATAATGTACAAAGCAATAGACTCGATTTCTCAATGTACACATATTATAGCCGTTGCACAGCATTTATCTGCACAAATGCCTACATCTGAAAAATACGCCAAACAGGTACTGAATTTCACGAAATCGATGTAAGTTGCAGCGGGAAAATGAGTGGCTTCTGGACGTATTGCAATGCACGAGGTTGTCATAGTCAATAATTCAGGTGGCAATGGAAGTGTGAACTGTCAAAACTTGCCAGAATAATACCTTAGGACAGCGGCGGCTGGAGGTGGAAATGGCCAGGGGGGCGACATATTTCATCTCTGAGTGAATGTGGTACGTTTCCGCTGGCTATCTCTAAACATTAGTGTCGCTTCTAATGACAGCATTGCTCAAACACAAACAAAATCTCGTTAAAAAATACTGAATATCAAATTTGAAACGTAAGATAATACAAAAAAATGTAAAAATTGTGTTGGAAGCAGTAAATATTTTTCGTGTTTTCTAATTTAGGCGCGTAACTGGCGTGATCACGTGTCATTTTTTAGGTGGGGCTGCAGTCCATTTAGACCAGCTTTGTCCAATCCACGGGCCCCATGCGGCCCAGTCGAAGGTTTTGTGTGGCCCAGTTTAAGTTTTCGCTGTAGTAAAAGTATCCCACATACTGACAACCTGTCCTTATTTTGATAATCTTGCATTTGATATTTTTGATGCAGATAGTCCTCAGAACCACTTTATCACGCTTGCTACCATTGCAGTTAGGATCCGAACGCTTTCAGTGCATTAGCTTTAGCAAAATTTAGTTTGCTAAGATTAAAATAAGCCATTCAATGTGCGGCCCTCATTAATATGTCATTCTGTGTGTGGCCCTGGCTAAGATAGTGACATAATTTTTGGCTCAGTAAGTCATTTGGGTTGGACATAGCCTATCTAGACGAACCGACCCAGCCCCAAGATAAGTAGGAAGATGACCTGTGACATTCATGTGCCAGTAGATCGCTACTGCAATTTAACCATGCGACTCTCTGATGTGCTTAAATCACGAACCAATGCAAATATTAACGTGAATTTTCCGTGAAGTGTCATCAAACAGATTTTTCCGAGCCTTTGCTTTGGCGCACGAATATGGGACTTGCGGGACACTATCTTATGAGGCCATTCTCAATCTGGTCATGTTGCCTCCTCCTACAACACACGACCTAGTTTTTTATCAACGGCATGATTCATTTTTCATATTTTTAGAAATGGTCAGTGCATGACAGTTTGGATAAACGAGGTATTTTTTGGATTCCGCACCACTTTTTGTGTGTAGGATATGTTTGCACGCAGTATGGGGCGGTAAACTCGAACCTCTTGAAATTTGAAAAATTGAAGCAATCTTTGTGGAAGTTGGTCCCGCATCCACGAGGATGCTCTTACGCCTTTAGATCACATTGCGCTACTCATAGTTTAACAGGATTTGTTTGCTTCGGATTTTTTGCAGCTAAAACGTGCGGATAACGAGCACACGATTTCACTAATGATGCATTACTATTCGAATCAATTATCCCATTTACAGTACTACGGAGTCATAACATGCGACTTTAAATTCAAACACAAGACACCATACTGTTTGTCGGCTGGCTGGTTCTTGACTATAAGAATTTATCGCCAGCACTTTTTGAATGATCGCGCGATCAACGCTGACGTCAGCTGTTTTTGTTTGTCTGCTGCATCGGCAAGCACAACCGCACAGCTCTTAATACCGCTTAATTGAATACAGCTCACGCTTGCGTCTGCACTTTCATACACAGACGGACCAGTTTTGGAACGCACGATGTGATGCAGCACATTCACATTTCTTTTGGGACTGCTCTTTTGAAAAAGCAGTTGTAGATTATTGATGGAAATTTGAGGTTCTTTCGCCCTTTACGCAAAATTCTACTAAAATCTATTTCACTCTAAACACTATGATAAGTTGTTGCTCTTACTGTTGAGGATAGAACTAGGTTTGGACCAAAAGCGTAAGACAAATCTGACCGACCATTCAAACATTTGGCCTTGAACCGCAGGAAGGAATGCGCGACTCAGAAAGAATCTGCGCCATTGCAGAAACTAGCGGCTCCGATACGACGCAGCAACTCAAGAAACGCTTTTAACAAGAACATATCTAATCCTTAAGTGATAATCAACGCTTATACACCTCCTGTGGAAAAATTGTCGTGGATCTTAGTCTGTTTACTTAAATGATCCGCGCAGGTTTTGCTGCTAATGCTTCTTTCCGTGATTCGCGTTTCCTGGTCATGTTAATGTTTACAGATGTTCTGTAAACGAGTGGCTGTAAAGGGACAGAACAAATTTACAGTTCATTCGACGCCAGTGGAATGTTAACACGACAGCAGTTGCAGTTACCGGCTTTGCTGGACCACCGTTTGTTTTAATCTTCTTCGCAGGAGGTTGTTCTTCAGTTCTTTCAGGCTCGCCGTTATCAATCTGCTGCTTCACCGAATAGAAATTCCACAATCCTACTGTCCGTCCAGTCTCATCGCAGAAAAGCATGGGGTTGACTGCATCTGGCCCGCAGCTGTGACATCGCAACGTTGGCGTCAGAAAGGTCTTGTGACCATCAAACAGGAAGTTTCGATCAGCAACAGCAGCAACGATTGAGTTGTTGAAAGCTTTAACAATACGCTGGGAGAACTTCTAACGCTTCGTTGCAGAAAGCTACGTCCCGATTAGATAAAGGGCTTCGCACTGGTAGTCGATCACTGCAAGTTAAACACGAGACGTGTAAGACGAAAACAACAGTGGAGCAAACCTGGCGTCCCACCCGCACAGGGCAAGAACCACGCAAGAAAGCTTGATGGCGTTGCATATTTCTTCGTCCAACCCTTCCTTCGGCATGCACAACTTCACTTGTCTTAAGAGCTTTGTCGTTGTATCCGCTGACAATGACTGCCAAAATTGTTAAATCTTAAGTAAGCCAAAACCAAAAATATATCAGCAGGGCTAAGCTTAAAATGTGATGAGTTACAACAAAGTAAGTTTTAAAAAACAGTATAAGCTTAAAAACGTCACGCATGCACTATTGCCATAATAAAATTGACTTTAAAAAAATAGTGAATAAGCTTCACAGAAACTTACCGACATCTAAAACGAAATTTAACACCATGTGACACAGTTATAAAGGAACATTTTCCATTAGGACAAAACTTAGTCTAGCAAAAAGCTTCAGCTTTTTTCAAACCATTTTTTGAAGAGCTCCGGGAGCTACCAGTGGAAGAGAGCTTTTCAAACGGATTAAATTTTCTGTTCTTTTCACAAATTCGTTCAACAGTTTGACGCGGGCATCCTTGGTGAGATACTGCAGGCCGAACGGATTTACGTAAGTAGCCGGGCAGCCATTAGTTTGCCAAGAACAAATCTTCATGTGTCCAGATGTTATCTTTTTAACGGACTTTGAGAGCTCTTCCCGGTCTACATGCAAATACACCATTGTTACATTGGCACTGAAAAATAAATAAAATTTGCACAACGTGGACAGTTCCAATCAACAAAAGCGAGACAGAAGCAGCTTGCTTGTTAATCCTCAAAACTAACAATTGACAAAAAAAACTTTTTGCGTTAAATGAGACTACAAATTAGGCTTAGGTGCAGCTCATTTACCACTAAATTATAACACTATACTGATGTGTTCACAGTGTACCTTTTGTAGAAAGTTTGCAAGATAATTATTTTATGACGATATTGTAACCTAACCTTCATTAGTTTATAACATTCTTTGCATTTCTTTGACTTTTTCCAACCAAACATTTCCAAATCAATATCAGGGACAGCTTCCAAGCAGGCATTGCAGCTAATTGAGAAGTACTGACAATCACCCACCCACAGCATACCACCAATATTGATAGACAAAACCAAGTTTTGAATAACTGCTACTTAAAAATAAACTTTTACTTTGTAACAATGTAAAATCAATACAATGTAGCCCACTGAAAGGGGATGATGGTAGGTCATGCTATTGTTTCAAGAACCATTTGAGTCATGTAAGAAAAAACGTTAAAAACCAATCTGAAGAACTCAGCACTATGGAAACAATCATATTGGTTTATATAATTTACCAGTTTTGACTTCAAATAGATGTTTTACGAATTTTACACAAAAATACCAAGTAATGACCATAACCAAAGTTTTATGTCAACTGATTTCAAATTCTACAAAAGACAAAATTGATACACTATACCAAATAGGAGTTAAAAACCAGTCTTAAATTTTTTGTATGTTAATGTTACCTGACTAACTTGGACCCTCACTCCATCATACTTCAGCAAACAGGCACCACATTTACACTGATCTCCATCAAGCACATAACAGACAGGCACTGCTTACCACCACTTTAACAACATGCGAATGCTTTTTAAATGACAAACACTTCGCCCAAAAGGTAAAGTAAGTAAATATGGATGCGCTAGTTACCAGTTAGACACACCACTACTACACTGATAAAGAAAATAATAGAAATCTGTTTATTTTGCTTCAATTCATTTATAAAACACATACTGCAGTTATTATCCTTCAACAAAACAGTAGCTACACTCACAGTTTGATGAATTTGACCATGGTAGTTTCACAGACACAATGGCAGCACATGAACAACATTTGATGATATCTTCATTGATGCATTCCCAACCATACTGTGCCAGCAGAGGGGGACTTAATTGCAATGGTTTCCCACACCAACGTGTTAACTTGAGACATAGACAAGAAATTAAGTAAATAACACATAAAATTTTCTGAGTAAAATCAAAGTTTGCAGTCCCAACACACAAGCATTTTTGCTACATTCAGAAATTATATAAGCTAGATTAAAATTATGCTGTTGTTATGCCAAGTTAGCTCTCAGCATTTTCGTTAAACAGCAATGAGGGTGTTCTTCTATAAACCTGTTGCACCAGATTAGCACTTGCCAGCAGTGTTTCTGACAGTTTTTTTTTACAAGCAGATTAGACATGTCATTATACAACTAACGCTTCACAGTGCACACACAAGGAAATTTTCAGAGCTCAAACATTTAATAGTTTTGTAAAGTGATAAGAATATAAAATCTTAATTGCATGAATATCACACTAATGAAATACCATGGAGCTTGTAAGAAGATACTCAACCCAGCTCATGAAAACGTCATACAGCAAAAAATTGGTGTAGAGGCCTTATACCACAAAAACTATGTCATGAATTAACAGAACCACAACTATTTTTGAAATGCTACCGTGTGTAGCTAACTCACAAATGCTATCATTAGCTGTAAAAAAGAAAATGACAGCTTGAATGCTTCACTTAGACATGATTGAAAAAGTTAGATTGCATTCCCATGTTGACCAACCTAAGAGAAATGAGTACAAACAACTAGTGTTTTTTTACTTTTTTACCACCACTGTTAACAAACATTTTTTTGTGAGAAACTACCATACACCTCAAAAGAATAACAAAAGTATTTATCCAGAATTTCTAACATGCTTCGATCTTCAGATCTACATGAGTGTTTAATTCCTGACACAGGAAGACCAAGACACAAATATAAACACCATGAAATGGTTTTTACAAAAACTCAAACTGTCAAACAAAGGTACCACATGCTACTAATCAACACCCAAGTACTGCAAGCGCAAGTGACTTCCTACTGTGTCTTTACATCACGTTCATTGAGACAGTTTAATTTTTTTAATCCTTCAAGTGACACATTTGTCGTATGGATTATGCCTCAGCACAATGAAAGTTTGAAATAATTGAGGTGTACTCAAGTGGGGTAAAAAAATTTCTCAATGTTGGGGCAAAAGTAACTACCCCCTTAAAAACTATTGAAAAGAAATAAAGTTTCAAATGAAGTGGTGCTACAGAGGCATTCATTGAGACATTGTTTGTAACATATTTGTTCCAACTTAAGTCCTCAAATAAGGCTTACAGATTTGTTTGAAAATTTATGTTGATATTAGATGTTATGAACTTTTATTCTGCTTTCGAAGTACTTAGCATGAACATGTCAAAGTTGGCAATTGGTTTGGTAATGCATGTCTCTGCATACCCATACCAATAAAAAATTTGACAACTTTACATTTTGAGTTTTATGGGCTAGTTTGTTTTTAATCCAAATGGTGACTTGGGCAAAAAAAACTAGTTACTTTTTACCCTAGACAAGATTTTTTTACCCCATGTGTGCACATTTTTGTATGATCTTACTGTAAAACAGATCAAATAAATTTCTCTGTAGTACTGCTCTGCAAAAAACAAGAACCTTTATTTATTGTTTGGCATTTGAACTGTATTGTAAATGTATTTGATTGCAATAATAGCTCATAAGCAATGGCTAATTATCTTGTTTTGAGTCTAGAATAGAGGCTCTCACACTATTTTAGGTGTGTCTCCTTTGGTATTAGTCATATTGATACTTGCATCTCAGCTAATCTCAAAATCAAACACAAAAAACAGTAAAAAACTTTATTTGCAAATTTATCTGATCTGGCCCTTCGTTCATCTATCCCCTTATTGCTTTTCAACAGATAATGATCTATATGACGTAATACAGTACGAATGCCTTAAATTGCATCCTTATTTTTTCTTTTAACTGTTGCATTTCATTTATTCCTGATGATGGCATATGCATAAGCCGAAACGTTTAATAAAATAATGTTTTCGATTATTGTGGCTGTTTTGTTTGCAATAAGAACATACAAACTTAAAAAATGCAGAACGATTGGGTAAGGATACAGTGAAGGTCTTCACTCTTTTATTGAATCCTTCTTTGGATCTGTTAAACGCCGGTGCAGCTTTTCCACTGGGAGTATGTCCATAAGCTGCAAGAATATCTCCATCTGCAGAAGCAGCACTCAGTAGCTGAGACAGAGTGTTCTTGAGTTGATTAAAAATGGAATGTGAAGTTCGCACAGCACTCTGAGCATCAGGATCAGTAGATGGTTCGTCATCCATTGAGTGACTAATTATAAATGGTGCTACTCAATCCTTCGCAATTTGCTTCAAACCATCCAGCACTTGCATAAGTTCAGAACTTAGGTTTAGTATGAGACCTATATTGGCAGCTGATGATGCAATGAAGCTCACTGTCACAGGTTGCCTGAAATGTGTAAAGCATGAAATAAAAGATTTTAACAGTATGAGCAGACAGCACCTTCAATGCTAACAATTTGTTATCCATACCCATTCATGAATGAGCATACTTACATGCAAGGTCAAAAAAATTTTTGAAAGCATTTAGTTGAGTAAAGAACAAACTGCAGTGTGAATAATAACTTTCAAACAGCATTTCTAGCTTACAAAGCTCCAAGCAAATAAAAATATTATCCATCTCAATAGTATAGTTTTGAGATGTGTGCAGGGTATGTTTGAAATCATAGTTAACTTTACACTAAAGGAGCTACAATGTTTGCAGACAGACAGACAGACAATTCTAGTTTATTTTGCATGGCCAACGAAAAAGCAGGATTGGATACATTGTCTAAATATTCATTCCGAGACCAACTGAAAATAATCACAATGTCTAAACAACTAGAAACATAACCGCTCACAATTTTTAATATGTTGTGGAGATAGTGTCCAATATATTTTTTATGCTAAAAATTTTTGTATCAAAAGGTCAAAGGTCATTCTACTAGCATGCTTTTTCATGAAAACTAGCTACAAAACTTTCTTACAAAATGACACAGTTGCTGAGATGTGTAATTCATAAATCAGGTGGCACCCTCCACTTTTAGCAATACTTTAAAATTTCAAAGGCCAATATCTTGAAAAACTACTGGTCAGATTTTGATGAAATTTCAAAGTTCTGCATTTCTATACATAACTTACCTGCGTACCAAATTTGAAGCAGATCAGTGATGGTAGTATTAAAAGTGGAAAAAATTTGGGTGATTTGACTTGGAATGGCCCTTTAGTTATTTTATTTTCAAGTAAAAAAACAATTTTGCACGAACTCCTTCAGTACCCATGATTCAAATTATTGGATTTAAAATCAACCCTGGATCTGCCAGTGTTTTCAGTGGCCCATGGAAGTTTTCAGGAAAATTTTTAAAATATTAAATTTCTTTCAAGTCATCTTAACTTGAATGAAGACTTGCTTCTCTTTTCATTAGAAGGTACAATGCTCCACTAAATGTGGCCTCTGAACCAAATTCATTGCCCATCCCTGATGTAATGACAAACCATAATGGGCACTGTTTATCCAAAAGATCTCTGAGCAAAGTCAATAAGGAACAACAAACTGTAATGACATTTACAGAATAATCATCCACGTTATGTCAGCAAGCCAGTTGAGTTTACTGAATATAAATTACAATTTACTACAGAACCGTATACAAAAATGTTTTATATATATAAGCATTTAGTTTTAAGTAAATAAATCATCTAGGCACTACACACCAAATAGCAGAGCAAAAAACTCAAACCCCGTAAAATTCATGGAAAAAAATTACTAAGCAACTGTAAAAATGATACTTGGAGTAAAAAAATAAAAAATTATCTGAATCACACATCACCAGCAAAAGACAAATTGTAGGCATGTCTAATGGCATTCTTGAAAGACTCTCCATAAATTGAAGGGGCCTCTGTTTTATTCATTTCTATTCAATGAATCTGCAGATACTACACCTGTCTATGTTGATTCAATATGCGAATAATGGTCAAGTATTAGAACAGCTGCACTTTTGCAAATCTATGCTTTGGGGTCAGGGATGGTGACTTAGACATTTTCTAATGAAATTTAAATGTGTCAGAATCTGCACCAATGGGGCAACAGCATGTACAGGGTTCAATTCAGGAGTTAAGACAAATCACCAAAAACATGGACACATTCTTTTTTCCAGTAAGCACTGACAATAAATAATTTATCAGGAGCTGCATGATACACTGAATTCTATAATAAAATATGTGAAAATAAAACAACGTCACTACATCAGTGTTGATCAATGAATATATTTGTCAGGAGCTACTGTTGGCTTTAATTTAGGCAATGAAATTGCTGTGTTACGGAAGATTTAAATGCAAATATGCTTTATTATGTGCACCAGGGTTGGTTCAAATAGTTCAGGAACCACTGGCCTAAAAATAAATTTTAAGATTTTCTCTAGCCAAATTTCTTGAGGTGACGTTGCTGTTGTAACACCATTAATTGTTTGTGTGATACCAATCAAGAACTCTTAACTTCGTCTTTTTACATATGACCTTTATGCCGTCTAACACAAGTAGGAAACAAGCTGTCAAGGCGTATAGAATATCTAATCAACTCCTATGAAAAAAAATTGGCAACTAACCTAATTACAATATTGTAGTTTCAATTTTAACAGAAAACTTCACAACAACAGCACGTAACACAATTTTAAATTACATATACTAGTAATTGACATTTGGTGCAAAGTCAAGCCTGTTGCAATGATCACGTCCAACACTGAAAACAATATATTTTATCCGAGTTGTTACCTGTTAAAATGAACAATTGTGTGATTGGTGTATGAACAAATAAAAAACTCGTTTCTTCCTAAACCAAGCTTCCCAGACAAATCAGAAGCTAAAGGAAATGTACTCAAGAATCCAGAACGCAGGGCGAACTCTGGTGCTTTTTCATTTGCCACCTGTATTAACAATAATAATCCTTTATTTCCATTTATATCAATTGGTAAAAATAAGCTGGTGGTACAGTACAATTTTCTCAAACTTAACAATATTTATATACAGTAAACATGCATTTAACACAAAGAAAAACAGCAAAGAATTTCCAAATATAGATGTATATCTTTAAAATTAAAGGCATTATATACTGAAAGAATTATGTCACAGACGCCTTTTCATCATTATCATAAGCGACTATCAATCAAATAAAATGTAAATAATATCACCATTGTCTACAGTGAACAATATGGAGAATAATAACATCTTTGAGCTTTCAGGGCCCATGTTGGCCAACATTCCTACGCCAGAAATGCATTCTGCTGTTTTCATGGGATTCACAATAAATGGAACTACTTATTTTTGCTAATGTTTGTTTTCACTCGTGTCTTTGAACTATCAACCAAAAGCTATTTTTCTTATATATTACCTAAATCTCATGATTAACATGTTTGCTGTCGTTCTACAAATATAGTGTACTTAGAAATTAGGGAAAAATCAGGGATATTTCGGTTGACTTACCAACCGCATAGCTCCTCAGCCGACTGCACTAGACAGCTGTTCAAACCCTCAAAACACTCGGCAAGTCTTTTGAGTCTGCAATGAAAAAAAATTTTGGTTTTGGATTTTTTTGTGAGTGATGTCATAAGCAGGGGCGCATGCAGGGGGTCTGTTTGGCTGTCATGACAAACTCCTTTGTCACGTTGCAAGTACCTAGTATTATTGCTGATCAACTGTTGAACGCTGGCGCGGCAGGTCTCTAATCTTCCGACTGTGCCGGTGGTTTGGCACAGACAGGCAACTGCATTTCTTTACTGACATTGCGTAGTAGGCTATTGTTGCGAAAGAACTACAACACTGCGTTGTCGAATTGGTGTCAATGTAACAATCTGAAATAAGCAACCCGCACCACCCAAGCAAAAAATTTTTTTTTGAGTGCAGACTAGAAGACTTGCCGCGTCTTTTGAGACTTTTACCAGGTCTGTAGAGCATACCGGACTGAAGAAATTCCCGCGCAAAGCCACATGCGTTTAGGCGTTTTTTTTCCGAAAATCCCCAAAAGCACCCAGATGCCAAAGTGTTGACTGAACCATGTTGATAGGAATAATCAAACTCAGTTTTGAAGCTCTAGCAAAATGAGCACCAAACCGACAATGCAGCTCTTCGACAACTGTTTCAAGGTATAGTCAAAACCTTGGTAAAAAGGAAATGAGCAGTATCTTGTGAAGATGTTAATCACAAACTTCTTGTTTGGCATGGTATCCCATTTTCTGCAGCAATGCTACAAGCCTCAGCAAAGATTTCTGCAAACACTGTATTGAAGTAGGAGATTCATCCCAAAGCTTTTCGTCTGACACTCTTCAGGGGATATCGTCAGAATGAAGTGGAGATACTACCGAACTGGTTTATATACA
>JGI24158J21664_10007669_pt1 | contig 14345 bp, 10 predicted proteins | sample Ectturendosymbi3_FD_21664 | JGI IMG/M metagenome (IMG submission 21664) | reverse complement strand
TACAATTAAAATCTATCGAATTCATCTTCCTCATCGTCCGATTTAAACAGTTCTAACGTTTCCGCATCTGTAAGTCCCGTCAGCACATCATCGTATGGGTCACATTCTTCTTGGGCGTCAGCAGTATCGTCCTCGGCATCCATATCTTTCCATAACCAGTCGTCCTCCTCTCCGTTCAACGAATTCGAAGAATGGAGGTCGACTTATACGGCGAGTATAGCTTGAAATTCTAGTTTTTAGGCCCAGAAATTTAGGTCGACTTATCTCCGGGATGGACTTATACCCCGGAAAATACGGTAAGTTAAAATCCACTTCTGGAACGCGAACGCATTGAACGCGAACGCATATTTCCAAGTTACTTTAGTTCATTTAAACCAAAATTTAATTCAGTGGCTGACAAGGTACCGCAAAACTGTCAGTTCAGTCACCAGCCACATACTTTGTCCGACATCCATGCCAGTTGCAAGGATAACCTCCAACACTCTGGTAAATATGCTGCACATTGAGACTACGACACTGCTCTCATCGTTACGCATTAGATTACGAAGATGTGCTTCGCAATTTTTTTACTGCTTTCGTTGCACTTCGCTGCACAGAGCATCCTGGTGAAAACTGCCGTACGGCTAGCACCACTAACCAGGCATACAGCGCCGTATGGCGAGACAGTGCGACTGCAAGGGTACACAATCTCTTTGCTTTGCCGGCCGCATTACGTTATTTTTTAAAATTCTGACCGCAAGTGAATGCAAGATCTATTATTTTTTACATTGCTTCTGTTCTGAGCCTAACCTCCTTCCAAACGTCTCTTTGGCCGTCTTTCTACTATATCTTCATACAGTCGACAAAGAGTTTTCATTAATGCACGGCCGCTACAACATTATTTTAAATTAAAAGTTCACCGCCGCACATATCTTTATCGAAGGCCGCATGTTGTGCACTCCTGCTTTAAAGAAATGTCATTGAAGAGTTTGTCAAGTTCTGCACTGTTTTTTACAAACATTTTTTAAACCTTTTTATGAGTGCCGATGGAATATCTATCCTACAAGTTGCGTATATCGCTTCGTGTTTTCTTTCTGAACGTTTGTGTCAGTGGAGATTTTGGCAGAAACGCTATGGCATGATGCGCCGTCGCAAGATTAAGGAAATCTCTTCAATCTGTTACTTGCATTTATGCTAAAAAGATTCAAAACTGGAAAACGAGTCTGAAACTTTTCAACAAAAATATATGCTTGTAGAATGCAGGGTATTTCGCCAGTCGCCCAACCATTCCAGCTTTTTCGGGGAGCGGCCAGTATGGCTGTGATTATTGCAGTCATGTGATTACTGCGGTCACACAGATGCAATGTTTGCGTGATTAGTTGTTTGTCGACAATCAGAACAACTAATAAATTTGTTTGCCACTATCATAGATATTTCTTAAATTAAGCCAAGTGTTTACAGACAGTATTTTCTTCAGCAACCGCTTGTGCAAGTTTACATTGACAAATTATTTTAGCATGATATTGAAAATGCTGATGTGAACTTGTTTTAAATTCAGCAACAGGTTCAGGCACAGGTGTAGGAGCAGGCAATTTTTGGGGGTCCAAAAGATGTTTTGCCCAAATTTTTCCAAATTTGTCCGAAATTTTTTTGCGACAAACTTTCTCCTTACGAATTTTATATAGCTGTTTTACATTATATTTTCCTCTACCATGCTACCACAGACGTGAAAATAGAAAATTTGGAATTGAACATGTGGTTCTTAATAACCCAACTGAAAAAGTATGCTAGGGCCTAGGCTGTGCAAGAACATTGTCACAATCACAAGCCAGCTGACTCATTTCTCTGAGAATCTGCCTCACAATTCAGAGGTTTGGGGTTCCATTAACATTGCAGCGGTTGCTGTTAGCAAGAAACGTAACACTTAACTGAAAACATTTAGGTAACATGCAACAAACTGAATGGCAAAATTTGTTCATCCAAACACTTTACTTTAAATTAAAAAGTCTTATTTTCTGTGCTTGCCTGGCATGGACTCCACTGATATGAAGTAGGTGCCCTGCAGCATACTCGATTCCGGCGTTATACAATTAATAAAACACGTAAATGAAATGCCTTTTTTGCCCAAACTTTCAAGTTAGTCAGTTACTCATGAATTTTCCCATACTAAAGCACGAAGACACTAGAAACAGTTCGTTGATTTTATTTATTATGTTTTCTTTGACATAGTAAACTTTCATTTATATACACAACAGTAAAGAAATATAAATTACATTAGTATTGTTAAAAAATCGCAAAACTTCTTTGCTCAAATGTTTTGAGATTTCGCCCAAATTTTTGACAAATCAAATTTTTTGGGTGGCTTGCACCCTCTGCATCTCCAGCTCATACACCATCGGGTTCGGGACAAGACGACAAAATTACTTTAAAACCGAGATGACAAAGTTACTTTGAACCAGTCCAGTCCCCAAGGGGTCTTTGGTGGGCTTAGTACCTCCCAAACAAAGCTTCAACCCGCCAAAATTGAAATATGATACACTAGAAACTAGTGGAGTTTTTATTAATTTTTAGAATGTTCAGCCCCAGTGCATGCACAAACGCAAAGCTCCTCCTATTGAAGACTTTCTTGCGACGGTTCTGCTTTGAACCCTCTTGGATGACGCGGATCAGTGAAAAAAAAATCGCTCTGTTTTAGCATAGCTTGTGGTAGGTTTAATAAATGCGCTCTAGCGGCGAATAAAAGGAACATCAGTTTTATTCAAACAGCAAATTTTGAAATGGCGACAGCTTTGCCATCACAATTGAACTTTTTTCGATTGAAAATAAACGCATAAACTGTATCAAGCGAAATAAGCAACAGAGAAAAATAGCCTTGCTACTAACATAAAGGCCTTTAAACATCATTCATAACGTGGTTAAATGATAGGGACCGTTATACACAGTTGTTGGATAGTTACCAACCAAAATGTTGCCTGGCGTTGAAACATCTGCGTTACTGCTGCTAAATGAATTGCTCTGAGAGTGTAATGATCAGTCGCTGTGTTACTTGGAATCAGAGAGCTTGCATTTGTCGAAGTGATTCTGACCATTGCACCAGCAACGTGGAGTCTTGGCGTGGAGTGGGCTAATCCCCCTGGTGCTTAGATCCGCATTTCCTGTTTTCATCGTGCACATTTTTTTAAACATTAAGGCTCATACAAATTTCCATGGCAGAATGTATTCCTGAAAGATACTTGGCAGTGACAACAGATTGAACGCAGATCAAATGTTCTAACGTTCGGTAGTAATTTGTAGTCTGTCTTCGGTTGTATTGTTGGGGTGTGCAACAGTCATCAAAACTGTAATTTTCAACGACATTCTTGATCAGCTGCGTTCTCCTGACTTCTCATCGAACTCTGATACGAGCTTTTCACACGTTCTGATGCAACCAGAGCGGCGATTGTATTGTACCCGAAAAATTCACACTATTTCAATTTTTTCCTGCCAGCCATTCAAAGATTAAATTTTTATCCTTGGGCCAATCGATGACTTTTCAAATAGTTTGCCCACCAAGATTTTGAGTTTGATTTGTTCTTTAGGATGCAACGTGCTGTGCACAATTCACCAACCCAGTTCAGAAACGTTCGAATTATTTGATCGGCTGCTGCTGCTTGCGTTTGGAAAAGTTGTCTACCATGGCAACCGAGAAAAAGCGATGGAATTTTATGAAAGGTAAACCGTTGCGGAAAAGACATGCATTCCTAAATAGGATTAAAGTGTTACTCAAACCAATGGTTTGAGGGAAAATTCCTTTAAAAACCATAACGTTTCATGTTGCTTTTCACGATTTTTTTACGGTTTCATTTCGCAAATAGGTCAGGCTCTGGAGGCATGCTCTACATGGATTTTAATATTATTGGGTTTGATTAAAACTAGCCATCACGTCTCTGATAAAACGACGGTAAATATAATACTGTATACCACAGACGTCGGAAGGATTTTTCCAGGGGGGGCACTTGGGGATTTTTCCAAATTTTTTCTAGGGGGGGACCAAAAGTGGTCAAATTTGTTTTTTCCCACTAGAAACTAAGAAAACAACCTTTTTTACTGCAATTTTCAAAATTCAGGGGCCCCTTGCCACCCCTTCCGACGCCCATGCTGTTTAGCTTAAGCTTTTCTTTGGTTTATTTCTATTGCTTATTGCAGTGCTGGGTATCCATGTCCTGTTAACTACAATCCTGCCGACCATTACATTCAACAACTGTCTATAGTCGCTAAAAAAGATGCAGAAGAGTCCAGGTATGTGCCAATATTACGGACAAAATGAATATCACAGTCAATTTTTCCACTTGTCATGTCTGTGCTGATTTCAAACGTTAGTCATTACTATGCCGAATATAAATTCAAGAGTATTACGATTTGGTTAAACCAATGGTTCTCAAACTTTTCTGCACGTTGATCCCCAATTAAAATATACAATTCTCTGTAGACCCCGCGGCCTAGTCCTACAGTTACTACTACAAGGAAAATATGTGTCAAATTGTTCTCCGTCCTACTGCGTAGCCTACTGCTGTAGTCTGTACGTAGTATGTACTACCAGTCTAACAACTACCGAACTGCGACGCATGCACTACAATATTGTTTGTGACGTAACAAACAGAACAGTTTTCAGAATGTCATCGAAACGGATGATTTAATAAAAGACTATTCGAATCGAATGTACAGTACTTTTAAACTACCGTAGCTGAGATTTAATCAGCCCTCTTAATTTTGTTTGGTTTGTTGAAAAACCCCGTTTGCATTACTTGCCCGATTGACAATAATTTTGAATTGGAAGCTTCATTGCTCTAGGAGACCCCAGCAGTTAACCATTGACCCCCTGGCCATTCAGTGACCCCATTCGACCCTGTGACCATTTATTGACCCCTTGGATAGTCCAATTAACCCCTGGGGGTCGATATCGACCACTTTGAGAACCACTGGGTTAAACCCTCTAAATCCCGCTCGGGCCATTTTGGACCCGAGTTTGCAACTCCCAAAATGATGGCCAAACTTCTGGAAATTAATTAAGGAAATCCCCGAAAATTACTCAGCAAATTCCTGAAATATTTGGTATCTTTTGGAATAACATTGGAATCAGTAACGCTAGAAGTCAATCAAGGGTTCTAAAGACTCGTATTATAGCCTAGAATCCAATAAAACTTTGAGCCACAAAATCGGCTTGCTTGGTCGGCTCCCAGGGCATGATGACGTCATCAGAATGTAAACCGGATATGCATAAACATACTCCAATCATGGAGTAAACATAAAAAAACAACGCGACATCCAAACCTGAAACAAGTTTTTTATTGCAAACTACAAGACTTTCCCTATATTTAGAGGGTTTGAACAACTCTCTAGCTTAATCTGCTGGCGTGTTATGGCTGGCCAAATTTGTCCTGAAAGGGCCAATCATACGTTTTGTGTAACTTTTCATTTTTGTCGAAAATTGGGTTTTTGAGCCATACTTTTGGTTCCAGTTATGCTAGAAAGCCAATCAAGGGCTCTGAACACGCGTATTTTAGCCTAGTTTCCAAACAAATTGAGCCAAAAAGATGGCCCTTTGGGTTGGCGCCCAGGGCCAGGTAAACACGGCCAAAAATGCGAAAAAAACCCAACTTGTAGCGTCACCCACAGAGATCCTCAAATCCAAAACGAAAAAAACAAATATTTAATCTGAACTAGAAGACTTGCCGAATCCGTAGTGGGTTTGAACATCTCTCTAGCTCAATCGGCTGGCGACTTATGAAGTTGCAAACTTGGTCAAGAAGTTGCCAGCACGGGACTTAAGAGGGAAACAGCAGTTCAGAAGCATGGGTAGCAATTTGGTTACATGTGTTGGTTTCAAGGCTACATTATATGGCACTTTGGTTACATAGCAATTCGTCACCTGGAAATTCGGCGAGAGGAAAATAAAGCTTCCAGAAGTGCGTTAGTTTTTGTAATTGAATGTAGGCGATGAGTGAAAGCTTCTGGGTTATTCGTTTTGCTCACTTTGCGTTTGTCGCTAAAATCAAAAGTGGCATTTGAACAGCTTGAATAAAAGAACAAATTGTCTGTCATGCAGTGAGCGGCAGCCCAGCACAAAGAACCTCCGAGAGCAAGACTTGGTTTGAACTTCATCATCGAAACATTGCCAAAAAATAAGAATCGAGACTGAGACCTCAATCTTCGAGACCGACCTGTAAACTGAAGACGTTTTGCTGAGAATGAATACAAACACGTGTTTGTGATGGAAGTGTGGCTAATTTGGTGTTCCACAATCACGTAATTGAAGCAAATCATATGTTCAAAACTGTGCGCAAAACTACCTTCAACTGCTGTCAAAACGGCATTTAGACCATTGATTTTATCAAGGAATTTTGCTTTGTGTAAGGTGAAAACAATCATCGTTTTTTAGACACAGAATCGATACAATTCGAAATCACTACGAACATTCAGAAGATGCACGTGAAGCAGCAAAGTTTATTGATACAATCACTGAAGACAAGCAAATGAAAACAGCTGTAACGGTCAGTAGATTCAGCATGAAATGATAAATACACAATAGACTGTATTACTAGGTCTCCTAATCATTTTTTTGTTTGTTCGTATGGTCGGAAATAAGGCAACACAAAACGTGCATGAAGCATACTTAAGAAATAAGGTGTTTTACTTTTTACCGGCGGTGGACGAAATTTTTTGCCATTGCCTTCTACATTTTTCATACCTTTTTAGGTTCTTTTTCTAGCTGATCTCAACTTTAAAACTACGTTTGTTCCAGATTTTTACCGCCACTGAGCACGTAATGTTTCAAGTTTGAAAAGCATGAAATTATTTCTCTTCGAAAATTTTGTTAAAAATATTTTTTGAACCCCTCATCACTTATTTTAAAACGAAATAAGGAAATGCGTCGGCGACAAAAGAAGTTTGGAATTTTTTGAAGAACCGCGCTCCAGAAAAACAGACATGCCTTAATATTTACCTTCATTTGCCCTTTTTCACATTCAACTTTTTTACAGTTTTTGCATTCTGTTGCTCTGCTTATTTGCATCTCTAGGGTTAAACTGTAGTTGCAAATCCTTTGGTCTTGCAGAGAGAACTTGACGAAATGAAAAAGAAGCCCCGGTACAACGTTGGGTTTTTCCAGCAGTTCTCAGCTTGCTACATCAGAGCACTCAAAGCACTGTATCGAAACCCGATCGCAGCCATGGTGAAAGTCATACAGACTATGGTAAGAAAAGCACAATAACCGACAAAACCCTAAGGTGCTAAAAGGCCTTGACTGAGATTTGGGGACTGTGACAACTTCGTTGTGCACTCAACTTGCAGAATACTGCAGTCCAGTTATTACCAAACTGACCTCCCTGACTTTGTAAGTTTGGGCTGTCGATACGCAATGAGGCAGCCAAGTCTCCTTAATCATGAGGTAACACCACAAGCCTATTTACAAGTCTGAAACCAACACAAAGACTAGCATAGACGCTGAGAAACTACAGCACAACATAACGCGCTTCGCAAAAGTACACATGAAATGCGACGGAAACGTGAAACGGCGCGAACGTTTCGGAAAAACGACGCTTGAGGTGCCACTTTGTATTTCTAAGAGTTGGGTAGGTCATACTTTTTGGTAAACTGATTTATCTCATATCACGGACTTTCTGTTTCGTTAATTGAGAATACGGTCGTTGATCAATAATTTAGTTTATGCAGGGACATTTCCTTAGTATTAACGCCTGCACTCGGAACAAACCATTTGCAGCAAAATTTTTTTCACTGTTATGAGTTTCTGTAATAAAAAAGATAATGTTTTTGATATGCTGCAGTTTTCATTTAATTTCGCAGAACGTGTCAATTTGCAGTTTTTCTGCTTAAATCCTAATCCCGAGCCATTCGCAGCATTCACTAGGCAAGCATGTTTTTTAATGCCAGCGAAAGCTTCCATGTGCTCGAAGAACGTCAATGGTGCAAATGCGTGATATTTGTGCGATGCAGATCTTGTCTCTTATTTTCGGATTCGTTTTTCAACGATCACCATTTGGAAAGTCGTACGACAACGCTGATGCGATGAGTATCAGAGGAGCTTTATTCCTGGTCATCATTGGCAATTCTGTGGTCTCTGTGAACGGAGTCTTGAATGTAAGTTTAATTTCAGTTCAGTTTTCTGAATGAATTGAGAAACTTTGCGAAGAATATCATTGTTTTCATTGTTTATTATTTTGTTTAGATCAGTAGTTCTCAACCGCGGTTTTAAAAGCCGCATGCGGCTCCCAAGTGTCCTCTGCGCGGCTCTCAGCAGGATTTCAATAATATCATAAAATATGGTTAATTAAAATTGTAAACTTCTAACTTTTAAATTCTGACGTTGAGTTCTGTATCTCGCGAATTTGAGCTCTGCGTCTCTGCGATGATGGCTTTACGGGAGTCATGTCTCGCACAATCATGGTTGTCGTGAAAGCGGATTGGGAGGCTGCTTGTGCATGTTAATTTAACTTTTGTTAAAATTTTTTAATACGGTTCTCTAACAAAATTGTAGGTCTGATTTTGGCTCCCTTCAGCGCATACGTGTACGTGAGTGCATATTTTTGGCGATGCAAAATATTTTTGCCCATATTTGGTCATTTGGTCTTGTATTTCCCAAGTAACATGTAAACAGCAAATCTTAATATTAAGACTAAAACGTATCATCGTAAACAAATCAAGGTGTCTGCATACCTAATTTCCAATTACCTACGCCCTCAACTAGCAATCAATATTTTACATAGACACATGTGAACAATGGTGATATTTATTGTGTTGACAAATGTTAAGTTAACTGCAATAAAATCGCTCAAAAAATTGCTGTTCATGCCACCACGTGTGGAAGTGTTCAGAAGCTTCATTTTCAAGTGTTTATATACTTTCTAAACTTATTCTTCCAACACGATCATCCTAATAGCTAAGATCTGTTCTTCTCCAGCATAGATGTGTGTAGTTGTGTTAGCCACAATGGCATTAAATCTGGAAAAGGAGTAAAATGTCAGGTTACAATCTAAAGTATTACATGGTCGCAAGTAGGTCAAGTCTCAAGTAAGGAGATGGAAAGGAGGCAATTTAATACATAGCATATAGCTTAGCATTCCTCATTGGGCAAACTTAACCGCAATGTGTTGTACTTAAAATACTACACTTACTTAAAGGTTTACAGCAGGGGTCACCAACGTGGTGTCCGCGGGCGCCAGGTCGCTCGCAAGGACCACGCAGGTCGCCCGCAGACATAGGCGTAGCCAAGAGAGGCCATGCTCGTCAAGTTTTTAGCATTTTTTGTCGTTTTGTGCTTTGAGAGGTGTTGTCCCAAACAAAATAATGCAGTTCGCTGAAAGACAAAACATTTAGTCTCCCAAAAAATTTTGGGTTGGCTATGCTACCGCCCGCGGGCCTGTTCTAAAAATAACATTAGCGTGAACAGTGTCTTAACATTGCGGAATATCTTAATTGTTAACACTAAAATAATTTAAAGATAAATTGAGCAACATTTTCATTTCAGAAGTGTGTATCAAACTAGTAGCTCTTCGCATGAATCCGAACACAAGAAGTAGCTCTCAGCTTGAAAAAGGTTGGTGATCCCTGGTTTACAGCTTCTGAAGTCACATTATGAAAAACAAAAATCCACTCCAATGTAGACAGTTAAAAAAGCACTAAACACAGCATGCTAAGAAAAAATAGCAATATGGGACTGATAGAGGCAAATACTGCAGCCTATATGATCAACTACCAACAAATGTGTACAAATGCACATTTCCAATGACAAATGGCGTATACCATCAATAAGAATATTTTATAAAAATAGCAGTACTTCACTGGTCTGCATTAAAATTAATGAATTATGCAGTGCAATAAATAGTACAGTTGCTACTGTTCACGAAGCTTCACTTCACCGCATTAAATTGCAACATTAAAATTTGGCAGGATGCAACATAGAAAATTCATTACATGAAACCAACTGAAAATATGAAAACCTAAAGAGTAAGAGATCATAGCTACATTCCTACCACAAAACACATTAGCCTGCAGCTGCAGTTACATAGTTAATTCTGTACTCCGCGGTAACAGATTCATACTTGCAAATCTCACAACATCAAGCAATTTTGAAACACGAGAATTTCAGAGTATCATATCACAGCTACACCACGTTACTACCACAAAACATTTTGCAGCTACAGCTACATTTTAGTTGTAGGGCTACACTTTATAGCACCAACAATTTTTGAGGTTCACAAATATTAGGGTTAGATAGAATAGTGGGTTACCACTACATGTTCCTAATTTAAAATGTTTCTAACTCTACCCAAATTTGAATGAAGTTGTTTCAGTTGTCCCAAATTTCATTTGGGCTGTTGTAATTTGCCCAAATATTTATAATATGCGCAAATCTGAATGAAATCCTTCAAATTTGCCTGGATGGTTCCAATTGTACCCAAGTTTGAAGGAAGCTGTTTCAATTACCAAATATGATTGAGGCTGTTGGAATTTTCTCAAATGTTTCTGATTGTATGCAAATTTAAATGAAGCCTTTGTGTATTACCCAAACTGGAATGAAGCTGTTTGAAGTCCACCAAAAGTGAATAAAGCTCTTGAAGTTCACCAAAAAATGAATAAAGCTGTTCGAAGTTACCCAAAATTGAATGAAGATGTTCCACTTGGCCCAAATTTTAATGGAGCTATGGCTATTTGACCAGGGTTGATTTAGTCTGTTGGAATTTAGCCAAAAATTTCCAATTTACGGAAACATTTCTAACTTCACCCAAATTTGAATTGAGTTGTCCCAATTTGCCAAAATTTCACTGAGATTGTCAAAATGTACCGGAATGATTCTAATGTTATCCAAATTTGAATAAAGCTCTTATAGTTAACACAGACATTTCTAAATGTAGCCTACTAAAATTTCAAAGGAGCTATTCCACATAGCCCAGCTTTGAACAAGATGTTTGAAGTTGCTCGCAATTGAATGAAGGTGTTGCAAATTGCCAAAGTTTGATTTGACTGATGGACTTCACGCAAATGTTTTCAATTTATCTGAACGTTTTTTTTTTCACCCAGACTTGAGTGAATCTTTTCTCATTTGCCCAGATTTAATTGAAGCTGCTGGACCATACCCAAATGCTCCTAATTTACTCAAATGTTTCTAATTTTACCCAAAACTTCAATGAATTTTTTTAGTTGGCCTAAATTTGATGAAGGCTGTCAGAATGACCACATGATTCCACTTCATTCAAGGGCAGTATCTATTTTGCCATCAGGTGCAAAAAGAATGGCAAAATAGTCCTAGATTATTTTGCCGTTTTGGCCACTATTTTGCCGTTGATTTGGCCATTATTTTGCCTTAGCTGGGAAAATAGACACTACCTCACTTATATGTGAATGCAGCTGCACACTTTGCCCAAATGTTGAAAACTTTTGCCCGAATAATGGCCAATTTTTCAGCATTGGGGATGCGACCGCATCCCCTGCATCCCCATGCCATACACTTATGCTTCAGCGAAACAGTTGAGACCCATTGGTTTAAATCCAACCTCTGTAGTTCTCGTTTCTATCAGCTTCACCGCGTTGGTTGGAAGCACATGATTTGTAAAGGTTGTGTGACCCCGAGTCACACAGTGTCAGCATGAAGTCATGTAGTTATAACGGTTGTAATGGGCGCAATGCAGCACCAGCAGTAGAGTGAACCTGATCGATTCAAACTTATTTAGACAAACAGAAGGGGTGGCACATGTGTTCGACACAAAAAAACAAAAGGCATGGCCAAAAAACCCAAATTTTGGCAAAAAGCTGAAAGTTGGATTTTTCCCCAAAATTTTGTTTTTTGGCCATAACGTTTGAACCACAAACGCTAGATGGCCGATGAAAGGCTATCAAGATGCGGATTTTTGCCTATTTTTATTAAAAATAAAGTCAAAAATTAGCTATTGGGGTTGGAGCCCATAGTCCGGTGACCTGGGCCAAAATTCGTGAACTTACCTCTATTATGAAATCACCCACAAAAAAACTAAAATCAAAAAATATCGAATATTTTAAAATCGGAACTACAAAACTTTCCGTATCTTTAAAGGGTTTGAAAAGCTCTCTACCTCTAGCGGCTGGCGAGTTATGGTCACACAAGTGGCTGGCATGATGTAAGGCAAACTCAAATTGCTCCGTGGGCCACATGAGGACTAGTAAGGTGACCCACGGGCGGCATTATGACGCTAATACAACAACGGCGGAACCTAAACTTACCAGAAGCAGCTTTTACACTTGTTTCCTGCGAAAGATATCATGAATTAAAGGCAAATCATTTTTTGCCGTCTCTACGTTCGTATTAATCAATTCTAGCCATCTAAGGAATTTGTTCACTCGCTAGTTGAGCACATTTAAACACCAGTAAATAAACAAAACAGTGTAAATAGTATTTAGTTCATTCATTTTCATGCCCGCTATTCTTCTCGGGAGGGCCGCGCTGGCAACAGCTCCAGGAGGACATAGAATACCTCACGGTCTACAGCAATTTCAGATAGTTCTGCCGGCTCCACACCAAAACGGGCCAAGCTAGGTTGGAGATGTAGTTACTCCACCTGGGACTTGGGCCGCTTTCCCGTGGGTTTAGTTAGCAGGACTTGCCTCGCCAGTCTTTCGTGGGGCATTCTGAACACATGGCCGAACTGTGATCTCTCAATTTGGAGACGTTTTTCGATATTCAGGGCTCTGCGAATTTCACACTGCGCAGTTTGTCGCAAAGTGTCACACCAGCGGTGTAACGCAGGGTGAAAGGGAGCCACAATGCCCAGGGCGCCGAATTACTGGGGACACCGAAAAGTCCTAACAATGTCGCAAGTTTGGTTTTCAATACGGTACATTTTTTCCCAAAAGGCCTTAGGTTCGAACATGGGGGCACCAAACTTGTTTCTTGTTCCGGGCACCATCTCACCTTGGTGCGCCCCTGTGTCGCACCGTGGACTCTTCGCAAAAATCCCATCACTTCCGCTTGTACCTGAAATAATATTCGTTCGGTCATTACCCAAGATTCATGACCATAGGTAAGGATCGGAACAAAGACCAACTTGAAAACTGACAGCTTTGCGGTGTTTGAAAGTTCCCATTTTGTGACTACAGAGCGATAAAGCTCACGCAGAACTGCGTTAGCTTTACCAAACCGTGTATCAATCTCATCGCCCCACCTTCCATCACTCGTAAGTAACACCCCTAGGTACATGAACTTCTCCACCTGATGCAGCGTACTGCCACTCACTTGCAGCATACACTGCCTTGGGTTTGTAGAGAGACATAGTACCTCAGTATTTTTAGTGCTGATTTTCATTCCGGCTCGGCCACACGCAGAAGAAAACCGATCGAGTGCATGCTGAACACTCTGTTGAAAAGATGCTAGATGCTAATAGTGTACCAAATCGTCTGAAAAAAGTAAACGGTTGATTTCCCAAGTATGACACACTCGTCGATTCGGCTGTGACTGTCTATAGCAGTGTTTCTCAACCGGGGATACGCCGGACGCCCCAAGGGGGCGTCAATTTGTTTCTAGGGGGCGCGAGTCAGCTACGCGCCCTACAACCTGAGAAGTTTGATCATTAAATTTACCAATTGATGCATTTGTTTTTACAGCTTATTTAAGTCAGAGGGGCTTGAAACAAAGGATAATTACTTTAGGGAGGCGTGGTAGAAAAAAGGTTAAGAACCACTGCTCTATAGATTATGAAAAAGAGTGGGGGCAGCACACACCATTGTCGGAGTCCAACACCAACTGTGAACGGTCGTGATTTAACTCTCCCGATACGGATACAAACTTCTGAGCAGGAATACAGAGAACTGACGGCCTGTAACGTGCGGCCGTCAACACCGTACTCCCGCAACACACCGCAAAGATTTTCACGAGGAACCCGGTCTTATGCTTTCTAGAGGTCGACAAAATATGTGTAGACCAGTAGCGGACACAGGCTAATTTGGTGGGGGGTGGGGATGCGATATCGATTTGCAATGAACCCAATGCTTCACAGGACCATATTGCGTAAATCAATCACTTTCGCATACATACATTTACGAGGAAACAAGTCTAAGCTTGATTTAGAAGCTTGAGTGATAAAACTGGTCAAACTTTTACACTGCACCGCTACGGAACCAACAAGCAATGTGGCACATAACAACGATCTTACGTAGTCACTGGCGTCGGCGCAGGTACAGTACATCGAGGACTCGAGATAAACAGTTCATGTGACGACATAATACGTATTCTCATTGTAGGTTACGTTTGTTACATCACAATTACCGGTAGCAGTAGCCAGAATAGTGCAGTAGTGGTGTTTGACTTGTATGTTGCAGCAAGTGAGCGTAGTCACTTGGAT
>JGI24158J21664_10007668_pt1 | contig 14346 bp, 9 predicted proteins | sample Ectturendosymbi3_FD_21664 | JGI IMG/M metagenome (IMG submission 21664) | reverse complement strand
TGAGACACTCATGGTCGTGCTTGAGTGATTTATGGGATTCCCAATCCAACGGGAACCCGATAACAGTGCAGTGTAAAGAGGGTAAATGATAGCGACCCGTCTGCCATACTTGAATGACTTTCAGACATGTAAACCGAACGGTGCAATGACGTCAGAACGGGCTGTCTCGTTTTTGCGAACCGTCGCTTGGCATGTAAACGTAGTAAAAATCTGCTTCCAAAACATTTGAATCCACCCAGCCGGAGACAACCAATGGTTAGATTCACACCCTGGTGCCTTTCAATGATTGCTGGCCAGTTGCACGATTTCTCCTACAAAAAACTAAACAATTGCACAACTCCGAGAGTGCTCCTATGCAAGCTGGATAATGTGTGCTGCAGTGTATGTGCTGGGCTTCTTAATCCAAGCTGGATAATGTATGCTGCAGTATAATAATCTACATCAGTGCGCTTTAGAAATGTCTGAATGAAAGTAAATTGTATGGCGTCAAGCGAGTACATCTACATGAAGGTGATGTGCATGTTTTGTGAAAAGTCGTATTTGGAAATATTGCTTTTTAAAAGGCTGCAGATTGATTCAAAAGTTGAATTGCACCCTGAAAAGACCATTTTTCAAAAAATAAATGGTTTTGTAGACACTTTTTGCTTTTTTTCAGTACACTGGCAGAAAATTCTGCGGCACTGAATCACCTCGAAACTTTGCCGCTGCTTCAAATAATGTTACCATAAAGTTCAGCACAGACTACAGCGTTTCTGAAAGAGGGTTTTCAATTTCATGGATGACCTCAAGTATGTAAAGTTTGGAAACGTTGAATACAATGCATTGCTTTTGAATAGTTCTTGTTGAGACTTGTAACAGTTGACACCTTTCCTGGAGTATGTTTTGTAATGAATGCAAAGTATTCATTATGCATTTAGCTAATACTTGTAGTGAGATGCGGAAACGACGAATTCACTTGCTGGGATGGTTCTTGCATACTTCAAACACTCCAGTGTGACGGAAAGTCAGACTGCGTGGATGGAGCTGATGAGGTTGAGTGCAGTAAGTTGACTTCTATCTGTTTCCAATGGCAATTACCAATTTGTTCATTAATATTTTAAAACCACTGGTAGTGAAGAGAAATCCGCCAAAAGAAAGTTTGTTTTTTATGAAAAATGTGTTTCGAAGAGCAGAGTTTTTGGTGTCCTGAACTGAGCAACCAAACAACTTTCAATGACATTATGAGAAGGTCACTCACTTTTTTAAGGTTTTCACTTACATGAAAAAAAGCATCATAGTAATGATGATGAGCACGAATCTTTACGTTGAACACATTTTTAGTCATGATTAACTTTGCTTACGTCTCAGGTATATTTGAAACAGTGTTTCGAAAACAACTACTGTAAGCCTCCGATGCTTCATGAACTAAAGGTTCATGCAGGTACAACATCATTCAGTTACAATTGATTGTTTCAAAAAGCCCAAAGCTTGTTTTATGGTTTCTATATTTAATAAACTTTGGTACACGAAAAGCGGAAGTGCTAAATAGCCTTATAATGAAAATCACGGCCAATAAAAATGATACAAACGAGATACTGCAAACGTTTCGATAACTCCTGTTATCATCATCAGTGTATTGCAAATTTAACTGCAGTGATCATGCTTCAGGTTCTTATTGGTCACTCAGGAGAAAAGCGCTATAAGAAATGAAAAACGTGAAGGTCTGTTTCGGTGGTGACGTAGTGGCGCGAAGCATACGCACTAGTCCCATGACTCAGCTGGATACGCACCGGTGGCGATAGCGCGTGACGCCATGAGTGAGGCATGAAGCTTTGTCGCAACTACCGAAACAGCCCTTCGCGTTTTCATTTTTTACAGCGCTTTTCTCCTGAGTGGCCAATAAGAACCTGCAGCATGATCACTGCAGTTCACTTTACAATGCACTGATGATGATAACAGGAGTTATCGAAACGTTTGCAGTATGTCGTTTGTATCATTCTCATTGGCCGTGATTTTAAATTATATATCTTTAATAAATTGTGCGTTTTTCTTGTTTCTTAAAGAAAACGTATGTAATGTTTCTTAGTTCACATTTCATGGAACGAAACTGAAGATTGCGGTAAAGTTACCATTGCTCCAGAATTTCCATGGGTAAGTCGATCGAAAGGAATGATTTTGTGTGGTTTTCCCTGCTTAATTGTGATAGAAGGAAACGTAGTTTTCACTTTGCGTTAAACACGGTTCAGGCACTGTTTTATCAGTGCTCTTTCCTTTTCAACTTAATTTCCTTTTTACTTCGTTTTTCGTACAATTTTTTATTTCGAAATCTCATTCAATAGGTATAGGTTTTTGGAATTACTTTTATAAATGCAATTTTTGTTTAGGATATGCTTTACCGTTTTGAAAAATATTTGTTATACTCATGCTTGTTAACTATAGTTATTTGCAAACGTCGTTCAATTCCTAGAGTTTAATAGACAGTGATGTTCTACAAGGTCCATCGAAACAAATGCATGCTCTCTTTTGTTCTAATGGTTTTACAGCATATGATGATCATGGAACCTTTGTCAGTTATCAGTGGATTGTTGTACAAGAGGACCACATAGAACTGTTTTGAATTCCGCAGTAGCTACATGCAGTCAGTAGAAAAATAAAAGACCACTTGTAAATTTCAAGTAAATCAAACATTTAAGGCACTTTACAATAGCTTTTTCTCACCCTCCTTCAAAAACAAGAAAATTGCCAGCAGCAAGTACTCTCCGGTTTTTAAATGTTGTTCATAACTACTCGCAATGGTGATAAAAAAAACGGACAAATCAAATATATATCTTTAGTCTTATTGATGTTTAAACTGTCAGGATCCTCGAATCGTGGGAGGTAGTGAAGCGAGTCCTGGCTCTTATCCGTGGATGGCGATGTTGAAAATTAAAAGCAGCGTTAGTTTTATTTGTGGCGGTTCCATCATAAACAACAGAACTGTTCTCACTGCAGCTCACTGCGTCGACGGCCTAGAGCGGTGAGTATAATTTTTCACTGTCTTGATGCCAAGGCTATTTAATTTTGGTTTCTTCAAATGCATTTTACAATTTACGTAAATTCAAATTGTCGTGCCTAACATCAATTCATGGTTCAGTAACAAAACTCAGATTTTTCTAATTTTTGTCTTTCCGACGAAACATATTGTGCACGGTGTTCTGTAAGCCACCTGAGACAACATACAAAAATCTAGTTGATATTATAATTTTATCTAAATTATGCGTATTGCACAGATCCTACCAAGTTGTTCTCGGACGACATCAAGTTTCGAGTACAGTTGGAGAAAAAATTATTGATGTTCAAGCCGTCATTTTACATCCTAATTACACTGGGTAAGCCTTTCGAGAGGTCTTGTGCATTACATACTCTACAATTTGCCTACAACAAGCGCTTTGTACGACAAACGATAAAAATGTTGTTTTAGGATTGAAACTAATGTTGACTCACAAACACTGGTTAAATCCTATAAATTACCGGATTTTACTGAACGACATCTAAGAACTTCCATCCAAAGGCCAATGTCTGCATGGTTTTCAATTCATTTTCTGGATTCGAAAAAGAATATGTTGAGCGTTGTGGGCGAAAACAAGTTGTTATCTTGCAAATTAGAAAGTATTTTCTGGTTGCTAATTTACTGACAAGTGAATGCAATGAAAATGGATGGGTTTCATTAAGTTGTATGCTGTTAATAGTCCTCACAATAGTTTTGGTTGCTTCTTTTTCCGAAAGAAATGAGTTGTTTTGAATTTGTTTGTAAATTTCCCAAAAAGAACATTGTAACTTTTATGGCATGTTCAACATACATCGCAACGGATTTGCAGGCGGAGCGTGAATCTTCACATCACCCCCATTTAAGGGAAATTTGTGGAAACCGACAACCCCCTTCAGTGATTGAGTGTCATCAGTAAAATCCTTGCTGTGATAAACGTTATTTTAGCGTAAGCTGTCAAACCTCATCACAGTGTGTTGATAGCATGAAACAATGGATAAAAATGTTTATGTTCTAGTTTTGCTTTATAATGAAAAATGTACCACAATTTTCCAAAATGCACCTGGGCTGGCAACACGAAAGTGGGAAAGCACTTGACGCTGTGTGACTATTTGGAGCGCACGGAATCTTTTTGATTGCACATTAATTTTGCTCTTTCAAAACTTGCGTACTGGGTACACGTTTTTTTTCACAAAAAAAGAGCTTAAATGAAGCTTCTTGCAATTTACGTTTTATTTGAAACAGAAATGCCGCCGAAGGCTTTGACATTGCTATCCTCAAATTAAACGAAACAATCATCTTCGACGGACGGGTGCGGCCTGTCTGCGTACCTCGCACTGCCTCTCGAAGTAACGTTATTTCTCCTGGAACTCAGTGCATCGCTACTGGATGGGGAAAATTGTGTAAGTTTTGCGAAAACGCGTGGAAGCAAGATTACATTGATCTTAGATATAGACTATTTCAAAAATTTTTGTATGAGTATAACGAAGATTCAGAACAACTATATTTCCAAATGCCGCCTTTCTTTTTGTCCGCCGGTCACGAACTAAAACACTTGAACAACCGATGCTGGTTTCAAAGATTTTGAAGGTGTTCTATTTTGTGTTATCACGATTTTGTAAAAAACGTTTCTTTTTCAATGAAAAAGTGTGTTATTGGTGTTAAAATCGTTTATTGCAATAAGTTTTTTCAGGTTAACACTCCATTGTATCAAGTCCGGAACCAGGTTACATATTTGTATAAAAATTCAATTTGTCAGGTTCAACTGATCCACTTAAAAGTAAATCTATTTTTAAGCACATGCTTGGACGTATGTTTCTTTATTGTTTGTTGTCTTCAAACCCACATGCAAATAGAACTTAAGCATACGTGGCACTAATAAGGGACACACAGATTCATGAAGGAACACAGGTATAGAAATGTGTCACTGTGTCAGTAAAAAAAATGCATTTGCATAGATGGCGCCAACACGGTTGCTTTGACGAAAAACAAGCATAGATATGTGGTACTCGCAAGGAACACATAAATATATGGTGCCAACACGGTTAACATGGTATTTAGCTCCTCTGCACAATGTTGTGATAAGTTCGGTTCTACGACAATTACAAGCCGCAAATTCTAAGCGACAAATTCAAAGCCACCGGCTGAACTGAATTCACCGGATGTGCAACTGTTGCAAAACGTGAGCCAACAGTTCACTTGGTGTCGAAAACGACACCTCGGAAAGTCTAGCGTTTTTTTAACTTATTGGTACAGTTTATTACTGAGCCTCGTAGTTGAGTAAACTTATTTTCAATTTCACATTGTAGCGGAAGACCACGATTTCTCTCCAACTGCACTATATCAAGTTCGTGTTCCGATTGTTGACTGGCAAATTTGTTCTGATTCCTATTTGAATGCATCTGGAAGTCCGATTCCTAGTGATACACTTTGTGCGGGGGATCTTAAAAAGGGTCGGATTGATTCGTGCCAGGTGGGATTATACAGTAAAGTGCCCTGTAAATCACACTATTCATAGTTTCAGTGTTTCGCTTGAAATTTTGCCAGATTCCAATACTGTAAACTGCTCCAAGCGTGGTGCGGCCTTGGTGTACAAAAAAATAATAGTAACAGTTTGCACTGCATCAGGAAATGTCGTTTGAAGCTGAATATTACCCTGGATTTCGTGAAAACCTAAATGGATGGACTTCACCGGTTTCAAGGTTGCTTGAGTTGTAAAAACCCAGTGTTTTTACGTGCCAGAATTATTTTTTGAAAAAAGTTAAAAAAGGTAATAAAAAAAGTTGGATTTTAAAATTTTCATTCCTGGCAAAAGTTCATTTGTAAAAATAACCATTTAAGTTGCTTATAAATTTCATTTTCGTGTCAATGTTGAGCAGTAAATTCACTTTTGATGATGGATATTTTTGATGCTTTTTTAAGGGTGACTCTGGTGGTACTTTGGTTACTTTCCTGGATGGTTTCAACTGGTACCTGGTGGGCATAACGTCCTACGGAGTTGGATGTGCAAGACCTGGTTTACCTGGAGTTTACACAGAAGTTTCCCTCTACTATCAATGGATTGTCAAGAGTAAGCCGATATTCGGTGCAATTTGTAGCCTTTCACTTATTTGAATTTGATTTTTTTCCCTTCGTGGAGGAGGAGTTTTCCGTGGTGAAATGTAGGCTCTACAGAATTTCTAACTTCCCACGGATATGTTGAATACGTTACTGCATTGAAAAAAACTGTTAGGTAATACTTCAGTATTTTGAAACTTTTGCGATCTATGCTTACCCAAACCATTTCATCAAACCTCCTCCCTGATGTTTTGCAGCTATTGGTGAAACGGCTGAACCAAGTGCAGGTAAAAGTTGTGTGCTGTTTTTAAAAATCCTTTAAATAGTACATCACTGCTTCCTTTGTTCAAAATCTGGAAGAGCAAAGCGAAAATAAATTGGTAACACATGAAAAGTTTCAACATCGACATCGTTGTCGTGAATAAGCATTGCCAATGAGACTTTCCTATAACAATACTGACGATGATTTGTTGCGAAAAAAATTTGTGCAAACTTGATCAGTGGTGCAGATTTTACTTCTTGATTCAAATTTTGTTCTAAGCGATCTGTTTTTTTTGTGGTAGAAAAGCACTTGAAAAAAACCCCTTAGAAAACTGAATGTTTATCTTAGAGCTGCTCTTTTATTTTTTATCGAAATTGTGCTTGAGCAATTTTTGAATGCCCCTGAGAAAAAAAAATTTGCGTTTTCCGTTGATTTCAAATTACAGTATTAACTTCTGGCTAAAATATTACATGCCTTCGAAATTTCAACATTGATTGCCGATGGCTTTAGAAGTAATGCGTGTTCATAGATTCCAAAACCTTGTTTGACAATCCAAATGCTTACATTACAGTGCTCCAAAGCAATATCAACGTCAGTGAGACAAAGTGGACAACAGCAGGTATTTGAAAAGCGATTCATTTCACCTGTTTTTCGTTATATTTATAACCAAGCTTGGAAGCTGAAAAACGTCATCATAAAGGCAAAAATTAAATTGTTCGGTCTCTTAAAGCTATCAAAGTGTCACAAAATCAGGCACCAGGTATGAGGGCGATGTTATAATTTTATGCAGATTGACTGTTTTAAAAGCAATACGTTAAACTTAAACCACGTTTTTCCACAAAACAGCTTTTAATCAAGCTTCTTCCGATTTCCATTATATTTCAAGGCTTCGATGAGATTTACTCTTTTTTTTCATCATGCAGTAAATACGGCGCTTCGTTTTAGTGGCCGTAGCATGCGTCAGTGCGTGTATGGTTTTGGTAAATCATCATCTTTGTGATGACAACACTTCTGTGTTTCTTCTCCCTTACGTTTCAATATTGCAGTGTTACCAAACCTAAAATGCTATATCATTGACTCTAGCGCAAAATGAACAATGTTCTTGTGCCGGTGGTAAAATCATGACAAACCTTTTTATAATTTTAGGTCTTTCCGGTGAAAGTGTTTTAAACTGGTCATCATCCAACGCAGTTGCATAAGCAGCTTAAAAATCATGGTTAAGCAAAACAGTTTTGAAGCAAGGATAATATCTGAAATCTACCAAAAATTCGCAATTGAAGTCGAAGGTTTTGCTTAAACGTCGAATGATTTGGTTAATTCCTAAAGACAAATTGTTAGTTTTATGCCTTTGTTCGTGCCATGGATCAGTGTTCTGCTTTTATATGCTCACATTGTATCAGAATTGAGTATGAATGGCCACCTGCTACTGGCTTTCCAGCGAATGTAGGCTACTCCTCCTCATAAGCTTTTGTCAGTGCCAGCGGCGTTAAATCGAAACCCTTCGTGGCGGGTTTTCTACTCGGACAAGTGAGTGTCACCACACTTTTTCATACTTTGTATGACTTAAATAGAAAGCCACAGNCAAGTCGACCATGGCGATACTGNTGGAAGGTACAGGATCAGTCGTTTGCTTTTTACAGAACGTTGGTGCTGCTTGCTTTCTCTGAAGAGGGCTNCAAGATTCCTTTGGTTGGTTTGCAGCTGCATGCGATCAAGTTGTAATGAGAATTAGCAGCAAAAAGGCCGAGGTTTTACATTTTTTCAGAAATCCCACTCAATGTACGCTACATGCAAACGACAGCACACTATAACAAAATTCAGGTACAACAGAAAAACGTGGATGTGTTGGTACTAGTCACGAGTGATGGAAAGCTGTGACGGAAATATCGAGAAGTTTAAGCATACAGAACCTTGGGATGGTTTTCACGGGTTAGCAAGGCTGACCAAAGAGAATGGTTTAGGGTTGGTAAGGCTGATGCAGTGCTGGGTGAGATTGATCGTTCCGTTGTCACAAAAAAAAAACTTTCAGACACCGCAAATTTTTGAGATTTAAAATCGATTGCTGTTTTGATCGTCACCTATGGCCATGAATCTCAGTTGCGAGCGAAAGATTGCTGTCTCAAATGCCAGTGGAAAAGATGAGGATTTTTTGATGCGTTCACGACTTGAAACGTCGCATCAAAGCAGGCGGATGTGAGATTCGTAAAGTCGTGAATTTAGAGAACACTTGGCCGAACAAACATATCCCAGCATGGATGAATTGACCACGTGACAACGATGCCCATTGAAACATTTACGAATTGAATTCTGTTGGCTACACTTACGAGAAATGGACTCAGATGCAGAAAAAGGATCATGCTTCGTCATGAAAATTAAAAGATAGCTTGGTCCCAGTTTGGTGTGAAGCCGGCAGAAGGCTGAAAATCGTGATGTAATTTGAGATCTTCATGTGCTGCTGGCCCTAGTGCCCCTCCCGCTTGGAAAAGCTTGTGTGAAAACTCACTTTTCACACAGGCTTTTCCAAGCGGTAGTCTTGCCTACGTACTACATGTTGCACTCACAAAAATTTATGAGTGACTTATTCGTTATGAGATACCGTTGTTCTTGCAAACTTGCTGTTACAATCACAAGTTTCATTGCAAAAGAAGACCTGGTAGTAAGCTGTTTTCCAGCAATTAATTTCTTACGTGAAACATTCAAACCCAGACGTCTGTAGAGCTGTGATTTACATTTAAAGTGCCTGTTTTTATTTAGGCTTGGCTAGCAGTAAATAATGAGTTTCGTCGTTGCTTGTGACCTTCATGTACAAAGATGCTGCGTTTTTCTGTGGAAATTGCTTCAAATTTGTTACACATTTTTTCAACTGTTAGCTCTGAAAACGCAAGTTATGCCTGGTCGGTCACGTAACACAAGTGCTATTTGTGTCGGCCATTCTTCTGTCTCGGCGCAGCACCTCGATTTTTGCAGGTGCGAATCACTGGCAAGTCTTGAGCGAAACTTTGTCAGTAGCATCATTCCTTTATCGGTGAGAAGCAGATCGGAAAAAGTTCTACTAACGTTTACCTTTTTGCGTTGTGTAAACATCAATAACCCAGCTCCGTCTATCTACATGCAAACCCCTTTTTGCACAGCTCCTCCATTCGGTTGGATTGTTACGCAATATAACTTCATCGTTTTTTTGAAAAGAATGGCGTTTTTCAGAAAGAGTTTTTCAATCTTCTTGCTGCAGCGGAACCTTCCTCAAATATTTGCGTTGCTCATGGAACCCTATGCAATGGTCCAAGTGTCTGCCTACTTTCTGTAACAAATCTGTGAAATAGCCATATTGCTACAACCGCATAGAACTGTAGTTGTGAATTTCGTCCAGGCCATTTCGCGTCTGTTTCGGCCGAACCCCTGGCAGCCACTCGCGGACCCTAAGATTCCGCGGGACCCTGGTTAAAAAATACTGGTTTAAGGTACCACGACAATCACATTTTTGTCACTGCATCAGTAAGTGATTTGTAATTAAAGATGTTCACGTTGTTGCATAACGCTTGAAACCGCATACATTCAGGTGTGAGTTCTACGAAAGATCCGCCGTCAATGATATCCACTACGGACTTCTCAGACTTAAATAATTTTGCTCCAAGCAAAGGTAAGAATACTAAGTCGATTCGAGACACTTTATCTGAATAGAATTGTCGGAAACGCAGCAGCGACAAGGCTGCAGTTGTTTAGTAGCGGTATGCCTCTTAATGCGGCACCGCATTTCAGCATTTCCAAAGGTTTTTGTTTTATGTAGTGGAAGTAGAAGTTTACAACATGCGTTTTACCCTCCATATTTGGTCAAATTCCTGCGCTAACTAATCTACGTCGTGTTCAGTTTTGCCAAACGATTCGAGTTCGATTTGAAAATGGCCGATTGTCTTCAAATTTTTGCTTATCCTATTGGTAAACGGGCCCAATTTGCTGGCTTTGTATTGAAGGTTTGACTGGAAAGCTTTATGGAAGTTCCTCGCATAGCAATTGTAATTTATTCCTAACTGAAAAACATTTTAAACGTTTCTTTTGATTGTCAAAAAAGGAATACGTTTCAGTCGCAGGAAAGTATATCATTGGCGATTTTGATGGGCAAGGGGGCGAAAAAAACAAAGGAGGCGAAAGGGGGGCAAAAAACACGAAAGGGGCGAAAGTGCTCAACGACTAATCGATCACTGAGTCAAACTTCAGTAGCCTACTAATGTGACTTGTTAGTTTCTTGCAAATTTTCATTTACTATGTTGTTGGAGGTTGTTGATAAAGCAATTTATCTGTTGAATTTTTACTCTAGCATAGGTTCCCAACTTTTTTCGGAGCTGGCACCCTTTTCATAAAAATACGGTGACGTTTGCCCACCCTCCTTTCAAAAAAAGCGTCGAAATCACAGAAACAGTCCGATTTTGCAGTATTTTCATTTTTTAAATTGCTAGTCGTAATACATACTGACAACCCAACAGAAAATACTTAGTCATACTGTTTAAATTTCATACCTTTCAGAAGTTACTGCCCATTAGAAACAATCCTAGTGACTGTTTTGCTGCTGCTTATATGAAACTATCCGCTCATACCCTGGCACGCATTTACTCAGAGCCACGCGCAAATGTTTCGACGGTTCAAATGGTTCCGATATTTTTTTCAAATGAAGCAGCGAGGAAAATCCAGATTTGCAAAAATATGTTGTTGCAAAGGGCACTAAAATAGATGTAAGGGACTTTTGTACTCAATTTCAGGTAATTTTGCATGGTTGAACAGCAAAAACTTTTCACTTCTGTAACATCAACCAACAACCTCGCCATAACTGTGTCATAAACGTTTAAACGTCACAACGCGCTTACAATGACATCAACAGTCATCTTCATCGTGGTAACCGCAGCGTGAAGCAGAAATAGCATGCACGCATTCAGCGATTTAAATTGTTAAATTAGTAAGATTAGCTGAATGATGTTCTTTTGAGTAATAGCAGTTGCAAGCTTTCATAAAACTCGGTCCTTTTGAAAAAAGTACATCCAAGAACATATAAACTCTCACTCTTGACAATCGCATTTCGGACCCCCGAAAATCATGCTTCAGACCCCCATGGGGTCCGGGAACCCCCGGTTGGGAACCACTGCTCTAGATTGTCTATGTGCTCGGGTACAGTGTGGATTATTTCAGTGATGCGGGGCCGTCGCAAAAATGACACAGCTCCGGCTCCGCCTCCGCTCCGCCTCTTTTTTTCANGNNCCAGCTCCGGAGCTCGTGGTTTTCATGGATCGGGCTTAGTTCGTTTTTACACATTAATATTTTAATTGTCATGGTGTGCCTCANGTTGAANGGAAAGTAAATTAAATCAAGTACACAAAACTAAGAGAATGTACCAAACCTTTTTGAGTAATTTAATCTGGTACTTTTTTACAANCAGCGTTCTTGNCATGAGGAAATCAACGAAAACAAAAAAATCACAGGTTCAGACGATTCAGGTGACAGTTCCTNCCAGAAACGTAACTTNAGATAACGGTAATATAAACAAGTTCTGGAAAGGCAGTCGCTGGTTTTGCCGTCAATGCCTGAGGACCGTTTGTTATTTCTTGCGACCAGAATCAATANAATGGCTGTTTGGAAAACTACATTTGTGCCCGAGCATTTATAAACAGACAAGTCCCAACTGACGAAGTGTTTTGCACTCCTTGCATGCTGTGCCTGTTGCAGTCGTGACGATTCCAGCTAACAGCGCTGCCCAGGCAAACCATGCAAAGAGTGCGAAACATAGTCGACACTCTTATGTTCTTTCAAACATGCACTCATTTGCATTAACACAAATGCGAAGATGTGTTTGAAAGCCCTTTGTTCAAAGAAAGAGTAGTTTTGTTTAAAATAGACGTACGTGTTCTTGTTCAAAATAGACTTCTGGCAAGAAATTCACATTTGACTTCTTTAAAATAGCTGAATACTTCTGATTTTTAATCTTTTGCACTCATAATAAGCAGTGATGAATCGCGAAGTTAAGGACAATTTAACACGCAAAGCTTAGTAGAAAATAAGACTGGTTACCGTGCTGAAAACGTAGATTGTATCATATCTTTACAATACTCCCTGCTAATAGCATGATTACACAGCTACAAAAGCTATGGATATTATATACCTACTCACTATAGCTCAGTTCTTTTTATATCGCTACACCACTACAGACCCGCTTTGATCATTCTGACTAGAAAGTAAGAAGTTGTTATTGTCAACGTTTTTCTTACTTCTGCAACAGTGGTTCTCAAACATTTCGCTGAAAGGGGTCAAATACAGACCTACGATTTTCTTAGAGAGCCGCACAAAAAAATATCACAAGTCAATTGACACGTTTTGTGTTATTGCACTAACGACGTCTGTTACGTAAAAAATTATTAGAGGCGTAACTGAAAGACACCATCTATCGAAAGGAATCCTTTCCCAGCAAGAATCACACACTATACTCTTACAGAGTATATATTTCGCCTACGAAGTAGGCGTCATCAGCTCTTATTCAAATAGAATCTGTTACAGAAAGATTGCTAAAAACCGCACAAAGATTGCTTGGGAGCCGCATGTGGCTCTTAGAACAGTGTTTGAGAACCATTGTTCAACAAGTAACACCACGCCTGCCATCTACGATGTCACAGCTTTAGCGATTATTCACCCTGCTCAGGTAACCTCTAAACACAAACACTTTTGTTGTCCTTGCCCAAAATGGGCAGATTTTGTTTATTCGCTTATACTGGACTAACTGACAGGTTTAGATGAGCGCTGGGGTTTTTTACAACTTAGCAAGTCTTATCAAGCTCATCCGATCAGAAAAAAAACGTGTTGATTTTGGAAAATTTTTCATATGATGAAGAAAAAAGCAATTTTCTAATCAAAAATGTGGGAAGTGCTCTTAACAATTGCACGAAACAGTAAAGAAAAATCCAAAAATTCCGCCAGCAGACGTCATTGGTGGTCGGTTGGACGTTTAAAGAGAACCTAATTTCAAGCTTGTGGTTCTATCTGCAATAAAATTAAATTAGGTTGAGACATGAAATTTTTCTATTTTCATTGCAATTTTCAGCCACATTATCAACGTTGCCCAAAATGGGCAAATTCCTTACGACAGGGGTGTGCAACACTTTTTGTCGGTGGGCCATATAACCAACTTCAGACATCTAGGTGGGGCACACGAAAAATTTAGTTTTTTAACATAAACTGTCAGATTATGATTTTCATGCATGATGGGGAAAAATCAGAGTGTTGGCAACGGCCGCACTAAATGGCTTGGCGGGCCGGGTTGTGGCCCGTGGGCCGCCTGTTGCACACCCCTGCTTTACGACAATTGTTGGGCAATCAGATTGATTGCGCCACTGCTACTGACTTTCATGTCTCACATACGGCCAGTCCCGTCGCCACAAGGGGGATTTGGTGGGCTAAGTCCCCCCAAACAATGCTCCAAGCCCCCCCAAATTGAAATATGAAAACTATAGATAAGTGCAGTTTTGTCAATTTTTACAATGTGAACGCATCAACAGGGAAACAAAAAACTCACTCTAACCACAACGTGGGGTGATCTTCACTTAGGTACCACGTGGCCACCACTCCTGTCTGGGTGGAAATAACCGGGGGTTGGTATTCCAGGGGTGTGAGTGATCTTTGCAGAAAACTTGAAAGTGATCAATGCAGACAAGTGCTCCCCATCGTTGGCAGTTGGCACGTGAACCTCGTTTTGTCCTGTTTTGATGGTGGGCAGGTTCCACAGCGTTGTCTGGTCTCAAAGTTCATGTCCTCAATAAAGTGCTTTGGCCTTTTACCACAGGTGCACGCACAACAAGGAGCAATCCTTTTGTGGCTAAGCCAGAGTTCTAGAAACTTCAATTAAGAAAAGGGAAGCAAAAGTTCATCACGTCCTCAATAAAATGCTTTCACCTTTTTCACCACAAGTGCACACGGTGCAGGCCCCTATTGGCTCCAATTTCTTTCCTTTGACGGAGAAGGCGTCATTCTCCTGCCTGTTTCTCAATGAAGA
>JGI24158J21664_10007667_pt1 | contig 14348 bp, 14 predicted proteins | sample Ectturendosymbi3_FD_21664 | JGI IMG/M metagenome (IMG submission 21664) | reverse complement strand
CAAACAAATAAAGCGTTTTTGTAGGCATTTATCCGAGCGCTTTAAAGTAATGAGGGAAGAGTGAACATTTGCTTTTCCATCCCGGGATCACTTTACGGTTTGCTTTGTAATGTGACGTCAATCGATCAGTGAAAACTTTACAAGGAAGACCAGATTCAAACGCAGCGCATCGGCGAAAATGCGCTGTGGGCGTGGTCACTTGTCTGCTCCTGAATGGTTGAGTCATGCGAATAGGTTGCTATAGATTTATAGATTGCTTTGGCAACTGTTCAACATTGCTTCATCTAGAACAGTGCTCTTCAACCTTTTTGTCATCGTGGAACGCTTGATATACTTTTCGCGTTTGTCATGGAACCCCAATTAACAAAAATTAAACAAACTCGAATTACTTGCGAGAAAATCAAATTTTTCGTAATGAGACACTTCATCAAATAAACAGTTATTGCAGAAGTTAAAAAACAAAAAATTTAATGACTCGGTTGCTCTAATAATCACGAATCAATATACTGAAGCAAGAAATAATTTCCCTTAAAAAACAGGAATGCTCAGGGAACCTTTGAAACGCACGGAACTCCACTACGTGTTTTGCGGAACCCCGGTTGAAGAGCACTGATCTAGAACACTGATTCTTCAGAACACCGCGTTGTGTTCAAAGCACACATTTCCAAATTCCAAGTACCGCAGTACCCGCTACACTTTCATTTCGCTTACTTTAACTCCTAACCTGCATCCGGCTTCTCATATTTTGATAACATCTTCAAAGATGCGTCTGTATGATGCTTGTTGCCTGCAAAACCGTTGGATCTGTTTTGGTTGGGAACCGAATAAGCAGATAAAATTCTTATCGTATCGGCGGCAGCGACCGTCAAACGCGTGGTGACGCTTTCCCACGATGGAAGTCTCAACACTCGGTAGTTCCCGCTCCTGGCGAACGTGTGGCTTCCAGTGTTGAGAGGTCAGCACGGAATCGCGAGGCACGATCTGTTTGATGTTCGTTGCGTTCCAGGTTTTTGGAAATAGCTTCTGTTTTTTTGTTCGGTGACGCTGATTGATCCTGCAATTTCGAAAACGTTGCTGAAGAGGGAGTCGACCCCGCACCACGTTCTGCTCATTCAGTTTTGACCGCACCAGTAACATACCGTTAACGTAACTGCTGAGGATTTGTCTGGGGGCTTTTGTTAAAAATTACGGGCTTTTCATCGATATCTCGCCTCATGTTTCGCGCGACCTGGTGCATGAAGTCAGGTTCATAGAACCCTTTTTGATATCGGCGCATGCCATTATGATTTCTTTGCCTTTCCCGTCCACTGATCATCAGTACAAAAAGCAGTTCGCCTCACGACAGGCTCAAAGTCCTTGGTAATGCCGCCGCCCTTCGCAGTTTATGTTCAAACATCGGTTGCTCTTGTTTCGTGCAGTTCGGCGGCTCTTATATCAGCAAGGATTCGCTGCTTTTGCAAATGCACGGCTTCTGGGATATCGCTTAGTGTAAGATCATTTCCCAGCAGATCGTTTGTTTGCGATCGCCTTATCACTATACCTCACTTGCAATACCGAGACGTTGTTCCTGCAATCGCGACGTGCATTCCGCTGCCGTTAACCGTTTGTCTTTTTATCGCAGTGCGACCGGTCGTCCAGTACCGTGCGACCAGCTGCTGGTCATAAACAGCGACGTTTATATGCAAAAGTTCAGGTACAGGTGTAAGCTGTGCGTGCAAGTTTTCAGTTTGCCAGTGCCTGGATTGCCCAGCTATAGCAAATTAAGCATGAGTGAACCGCAGCTGTTTTGCTTTGGCGCAATCGCTTCGGAGTTCAGTTTTGTTGTTTGCGTTTTTGTCATCTCATGCGCCTGGTCTTGATTTCCCACTAACTGCTGCTCGGTCGCTATGAATGATTTATTAATCCTTTTTAACAGGGCGCGTGTCACGGCTGCGCTGTGCGCATGTTTGTGTCTTTTTCGTTCGCTTTGCTGAAAGTTGTTTTTTTTTTCACAAAAAACACCCGTCGTTTTTGACAAAAGCAACCTTGATGGGATACAACGACAAAAATGATCGAAGTGGAGGTGTGTTTCACTGAATGCGCTTGAAGTCGCGAAATCGTGTGATCTTATTGTTGCGGAAGACACGTAGACGCAGCATCGGGAGTGTTATTTTTGGGTCGCGATCTGCATTCTTAATCGTGTCACCAGGTTACTTACATCCGCAAAGCTGACGCAGTAAGGGAAGGCAATGGCAGTTAAGTACCCGACGTTGACCGTTTATCAACTTCGTTGTTGTTAAAACTGTTCTCGGATTGAGCGTCCACTTGACACTTGGCGGTGCCGGTAGCACCTGTGGTTACGCGTACACTGGTTTAGAATGTGGATTTTTTTAAACAGCCCGTTGTCGACCTTGTAATTTTTGCTACATCCTCTGCGCAAACGTGGACGCTGTGAGTCGCCGTCTACTGCAATAACCCGGCATTTTTTTGTTTGCCAATACTTGCTTGTCTTCAGTTTGATACCTGTGTTTGCCAATTGCACCTCAAATGACGGATATTGTGGACTTGTTGGAGTCGGAAGCTCGAATGTCAGCTGCGCCGAGATCAAGTCGTGTTGTCGTTTGCTGAGTGCGTTTTTGCGGGGCTTCAATAATCTTTATTTTCCTTGTGCATGCTCAAAAAAGATTTTGCGGTGCTTTTGCGTCATAAGTTTTGAAAGCAATCTCGCTCTGCCAGATAATTATGGGCTGGGTATTGCGGGCCGCCCTCCCACAGGCTTGTAGTTTAAGGTAATGAGGTGACGTTTATAGAATCACTTGTGCTTCGCTGTCATCCGTGTCCTTGGGGAAGTCCACTCACCCGTGTTATTTGCGGCTGCAGCGATCTGGGCTTTGGTGAAAACTTGACCTGTGACGCAGTGATTTCATGAGACAAAATTTTGATGTTGAAAGTTTCACTTCCGCGCAAGTTCGCTTGAGCTTCATCGCCCGCTTCTCACTGTTTGTTTTCATTGACACATCTTCACAAACTTTGTTGTTTGTGCTGACAGCAGGAAGCATCCGAAGTCCTTGATCTACAGGAGTTTCTTTCGTAAAGCTAAAAATATAACAGCACTTTGAATGAGAACCAGAATCATTGCTAGATTGCATGATAGCTTGGTAGCAAAATAACATTTGACAAGTTGTTTGGAATAAGGTTGCCTGTTGTTCTATTCAGCTTGCAGCGGTTGGCCTTCTTTATTGAAGTAATGTGGTTGTGAATTATGGATCGCATGCACCAAGATGTCGCGTCTGGACAAGCGCCGCTCCAAAAATGGGGCACGTCCTGGCGACGACCGTTTGCACACGGGGCAACTGCACTTCAGCGATGCCTCACCTCGTGCCCGTGCTGATCGCTATGCCTGTCGGTCTAGCGAACGATTTTATGAGGAATGTTTGTTCGCCTTCCCAGGTAACATGCGGGCGAGAAACATTGTCAAACGAGCCCAACGTAGCAAAAGGATTAGTGTCACTGCTAGCAGCGCCTGCTAAACGGACGTTGTTAAATGGTTGCTCGAGTCCTTTCCAGTCTGTTGCGACAGGCTGCATAGAGACAACATGACTTGACCTTCGGCACTACTGGTCACGTTCAAGACACCAAACCATTTGTAAGTGCCACTTAATCGCACGTCTTGTCTGTGGGCACCTGGTGTGAGCTTGTCAGCTTCACCCTGTTTTGCCGTGCCGTATGCTTAAGCTTTAGTTTTATTTCTCACGAAGTTTTTTTCGCGATAAAGGTTGGCGCAGCTTGAATTTCCCAGCGAAACGCGTCAAGATCAATGCGCAACGCGTTGCATCGCGTATCTACGAACAATTTCGCGCTAAGTCGATTGACAGACCTGGCATGAGTTGCTTACGGTTTATTTAAACTTGTCATCAAGTTGATCGAAAAGGCTTGATGTCCGTTTCTCTTGCGTTTTGTACAAGATACGGCCAAACTCAGTGCCGGATAGGTTGTTTTGATTCCCACGAAAGTTCCAGAAATCATTTCTTCTGTCCACGTTTCATCGTCTCCAACGACAAATACCTATCGTCGAGCGATGTTTGCTTGGATCCATTGGGTTTCGTCTTAAAGTGATGGAAACGTCAAGTGAAAGAAACAGCGTCGTGGCGTTGTGGTTTCACTCGCGGGAACCTCAAATCCGGATAACAATGCTTATGTCTCGTACCGGATCGCCGATCGCTCGTAGTGAAACTGCTGTACATGCTTTAGAAAATAAGTACTTTGGCTTTTCGTGAGCGAGGCTGTTGCCAGAGCAAGAATGTTTGGTTGCTGATGATGACATCATCCAATGAGGAAAGCTTTCATTCAAAGAAAGGTGCTTTGTCGCAAGGGGATCGTTAATATTTAAGTCATTTTGTTCCATTTCTGCTACTCCTGCTTATCCGTTGTAAAAATGCAGTTTTGCAATCTTGTAATCGGCTTAATTCTACCACCGATCGTTTTTCGTGACACGCGAACCCGCTCTGGGCCTTGCTTCTTTCTCTTGTGTTTCATTTTACCTATTTTAGACAGAAATCGGGTCTTTCGCTTTACGAAGGCGTTTATGTTTCGAAGAAAATTTTCTGTCGCGCTGATCGTGTCACACAACAACACTGGCAGCGAACACGACATCCACGTCTACCTTGTCTTGCATACGTGTTTTTTCTACCGTCTCACGTTCTTGACGCCGTTCTTGCGACAAGTGTGAAACATGACGACGCAGTTTCTTACTGCATCAGATTCCGAAAGCATGTTTTCAAGAACCGTGGTTGCCTGATAAGAAGCCTACTTAGTTTGTCTACAAACGTTTTGTTCTATCCTTTCCTATAATCTCTGTTTTTGAGACATGGGCGAAAGTCGTGAGGAGCTCATCTTAATTTAAGAGCTAGAGGTCGACAAAAGCGCCCTGACACAAACTGCGTTTACGTAATCTTCAAGTAAAAAATTCATAAGCGCTCAACAAACTTCCAAGGCACAGCAACGGATTGTCATATACTGTCGCCGAGCAGCTAAGTGTTTCACGGTCGCTTTTCTGTAACGTCATTTTCTTGGAAGCTGCTTCGGATTTCACCAGCGGTTTTTGAACGCAAGAAGTTGTTTGGCAAGTTCGTGCCGGCCTTATGCATCAAACTGTGGCAAGTCAGGACCGTCACATTTTCGAGCACAGTCATGTCCGCGGCGTCGCGTTGCTTCGTCACTGACCGCTCTTGCAACGATGCAAGCGCCGAGGTCAAGTTAATCCTATATTCGCAGCCTTTCGGTTCGCAATAATAATGAAGTGCAATCGGTAGGCTCGTCGTGTGCGATTGCCTGACTCAGGAAAACTGTCCTGCTAAGCCACCGACTGCTTCAGACATCGTGTCACGAGGCGATTCGGGAAGTATCTGAAGCTGTTTGACCCGTTATTTACCTTCAGTCTGTTTTTGCCCTGGCATTTTTAGCGTGCCCACTGTCGGTCCTCTGGACCTTCACAAGCCACGTTGTACGACCATGGCATTAACTTCATCCTATGTGAGGATCTGTCTTGTTGACCTTGCGTGTAGATACTGTTGTGGTGCGATGCGATCACTTTTTTGTAAATCTTTGGCGGTGTCGCCCTCGGCGCCTTGTTCCACCGTGCCTTGATTATCGTCGGGGGAAGTCCGCATTCCCAATACGCGTTCGCGCAATCGACGCCTCCCAACGTATACGTGTCATGCTCACGTTGAACCGCGTGACAGGAGCAGCCGGTCTTGCCGCGCCATTGGGATTAGGTCACCATGCTTCCAGCACCAATCATGCCTGGTTCGGTTTTATGGACAAACAGAATGCCTTCGCGCTTCATCAGTTGCTGTGTTGTTTACCGCGCAGTGCCAAGAGCTACACCGCCTCATACTAATTTTTACTGTACATGAAGCCCGACACGATTTTGTGAAACTTGCTTCTCCTTGCTGAGAACAACGGTTGTTTGCGCTCAACCTTACGTGGCACGGCCCTCTTGCAATTTCATGCGGTAAATAATCCGTTAAACGGTTTTCTTTCTTATCTCTGGTACGGGTCAACTTTGCTTTTAATGGTATTCGACCCTTGTTCTCTTCGGTTGTAGGCGTCTGACTGTCGGGCATTTTGGTTTTTAAAGTGGCCTTAGCTTCTTTTATCCTGTGACATGGTTGCAGTTTCAACATCGGGCTGTTTGCGAACGACAGAATTCGTGAAGTTTCGATGGAGTAAAACTTAGTCGTCAGGTGCCATCCGTTCGCGTCTGCCAAGTCTAGGAAGCTAATTTCGTTCGTGACTAAGGTTTTTCGAAAATGCTTCATGTGACAGTGCAGGCAACACTCGACATACCAGTAACACTGACTGTTTCATGAATTTTACTGGTTGGTTCAGTGAAAATGGCGTGTGGGATTGGAAGCACTCTCATTACAAGCGTTGTTTCTTTAAACCGAGACAAAAATTGCTGTGGCGTCACGTCTGAAGTAGTGAGTGAGGAGTTTTGTCGCGAGTTCTTTGTTTTTCGATTGTTACCAAACAAACGATGAGCGCACGTCATCCAAGATATTTCGCCAAACATCTCCTTCCTCAAGGAAAAAGGCAGCAGGCCTTGACGCGCGGTCTTAACTGATGGCTGGTGATTGGACATTTAAGAAAACAGCAGCGGTCACGGGTTGTTATTCACGTCACTTGAGCAAGGAAAGTCTTAGGCGAACACAAACCAGCGCACAAAAGTCGTGGCGGAAGCGCTTGATTGTCACGGGCTGCATTCCACTCTATTCGTCACCAGCTGCCTCACTTGTTTATTTTCCAAAATTTGAAGTCGCTTACGTAACTTCGTCCACGTTGCCACGCGGAAGTCCAGCACCGAAGACGCTGCCGCTGTCAACGAGCATCAACGATCTCCGAAGATCGACGTCAATGGTGATTTCCACAAAGTGCGTCTAGGAATTATGAAGACGTTTGTTCGAGCGGCTTGGATCAAAAACAATTCGCGTCTATAGGCCGTGGCGTTGAATATGTAGATTGTGTACCATGTTCAGGTTCAGCGATTGTTGGTGACTGTCTAGACTAGCATGAAGCGATTCGAAATACGCTCTTTTCTCACAGCAGGCGTTCGGCTTTCTTGTAGCGGTTCGCGCGTCTTTGCGTCAGAATTCGAAATGTTTGCAACCATCTTGTCGCAGCGCAAGGGCTCGTTGAGTTTACGATTGGNTGGTATGCGTGAAATTTCGATGTACCGTGCTGNAAGTACTGTGAGGAATACAACGTAAAATATCGTACAGGCGTTGGTAGGAAGTCGCTTGCGCGATGTACGACCTCGCGGTATTATTCGCTTACAATGCCCGTGCACCCTCGCCTGAGCAATAGCTTCATGGAGTGCAGTGTTTTGGTTGGAAGCAGTAAATTCCGACGTAAGTTGCGTGGCTTTGCGTTCTTCAAGCAAGTGTGGGCGACGACGCAAATTCAGTAAATTGCTTGGTCGTTTTGCGACAACACTCGTTGCGTCGCTATCGCCTCAGTGGGCTGCGCAAAACGACTGCCTGTGACAGATGAGCTTCGCAGTGACGCAGGCGGTGTGGCAGGTTTTTCTGGCCGTCATTGCCTCGCGACCGAGCAAGTATGCGTTAAGTGGTATTAACAGTGCCGTTTGCCGAATTGCGCGCGTACTGTTGGCGTATAATGGCGCCGAAAGTACTTGCCTGGAAAGATAATGCACAAGTCGTCGCGTTGCCGTGACGCAAGAGCTGCTCCTGCGCACAGGGCAACTGCAAACGAGACCAGCAATTACCCAGTAACCGCTCCACCATTGCCACCCACTGAAAACTTACCTGTCGACCACAATGGGCAGTATTTACAGTGCAAATCGACCGCGTGTTGACGCTTACTAACGGCATGTTAATAGCTTCGTGAGAGGCCAGCGCTTTTAGCAGCTTGGTGCCGTCCATTACCGATCGCACTTGTGCACGAAATGGAATAATTAATGCTCCTTACAGGTTCCGTTGCCCTTAACCTTCCTCATGCATGTAAAGAGGTTTCTGCGCGATTGCGGTCCATTTGCACCGCCGTGGTAAAGAAACCCGTAATTTAATCAGATGTGTATACTCGTTTTGCGGAATCGCACTTCGGTTGCCCTGGTTTGTTAAACGCCTTAGTTCACCAAAAAGAAAAACGGATCCTCGACTCGTTGCTGCTTCGAGATTATGGCGTGTTTTTTTCCAAACAGCGCGTGCGGTCGAATTGCGCACGACCGGGGTATAGAACGACGCACAAGCTTCTTCCTTCGGCAGTGTTTTGAACTTTTGATTGAACATACATGGCATGGGTTAACAACTGCGGTTGAGGTACACACGAGAGTTTTCCGGAAAAATTTCGTTAATTACCGTGAAACAAATTTTCTGTTCGTCATTTGCGTCACCGCAGGGTCATTGCGGAAAAAAACAAAAATAATTTTTTGGATGTCACCCTCAGTCACAGGCAGTTAAGGTCTTAAGGCCTGAATTGGCGAAGCGATCCATGAACTGACAACCAGTAGTTTTTGCCACGCTGTCTAGAGTTCGCATGAGACGTATAGGGCAGACAAACAGCATACTGTGTCACATGCGAAAGTTGCGCGTTATCGGTTTATAGTTCCCTTTAGCTGAGACGATTTCTAAACCTGATCACCGTCACTGATTCTCATCTTCGTGCGCTCGTCTCGTTGCCCGTAAAGCGTGAACNCGTCGTGTAAGTTGCTTGATCCAATCGTCACTGAAACCCTTAGTGTGATATCACAGAAATAGCTCGCCANTGNGCAAAAATAGGTANCGCTGCGGCGTTTACCACTACATTTTTTGTAACGGTTGCGACTTGAAAGCTGATGATTCTGGAAATGTACGCACCTTGATTTAATTTTACTTTGTGTTTAAAGTAACTTTTTTCCAAATGCGCTTTACGTCGTTAGCTCCTCGCGATTGTAAAACTAAAACGTTCACGTCGTTGAGCGAGTTACCCAAATATGAAACAGTACAGGAACGATCGCTGCAAAGGAAAGTAGGTGGTAGTGGCGGGGTATTTTCGCTCCGATTTGCGGGTCAGTTTACCAAAAAATTGTGTAGTTGTACTCTGTTTAGTGCCTGTCGTGTTTTCGTTAAGCTCGTGCCTGCCGGCCTACAAACCAGTTCGCTTTCCGGAAAGCGAGAAACGCCGACTCGCTTTTTCTTCTCGCTTTTTTCCCTCGCAGCGTGGCTATAAATCCGTTCGCCTCTCGCCGCTCTGGAATTTCTGCTCGTTGCACGCGACTCAGGCAGATGAACAGGCAACGTTTGTAAAAATTTAGATCTAGTTTAATTCAGTGGAACGCAGTTAATAATTAATCGAGCAGCACTAGCTTTTCAAATATTACTATTTTTTCGATAATCAAGCACAGGCATAGTATTGGAGTACTATAAATCAGGCGAAGCTGGAGTCATATGAACTTTCAAATACTAAGATGAAGTGGCGGTTTTAAGCAGTTATACTCAATACGACTTTGCCAATTGCAGACGGCTAGACGTTGTTTGTAAGTTTAACGCTAAAAAACAAAAATTGGTTTGCCGTTACTTCAAACGACTGGCTCTCATACAATGGCTCCCCGCACGGCTCGCGTTTTATATATATGGGTGCAAAATGGTTCGATTACCCCACCTGCGTCGCCACTGCCACCCGCTGCCGCGACTTTGCCACGACGGATTCCTAAAAAAAGGTTTGTATTTGTAAATTTGCTATTTTTTGTGTTAAATTCCGTTGGTTTGGCTGAATCCGTACCGCAGTGTCGTGAAGTGCTACGAGGGAATGCTTCGCGGGCTGCACCTTGGCCTCAAACCTAAAATAAGTCGGTTGTTTTCGACTTTCGCTAATCTTTTTCTGGCACGGTTTGGTCTGCGGTTCTGTTGCGGTTTGTAGCTTTCGATGCTCATTCGCTGCTGCGTTGCCGACGCACTCTTAAAAAATTTGCGCCACTTACGCTTGACATTCTTAGCAGTTGAGTCTACCCAGGGCAAGGCGGTAGACGTGCTCGCCGCGATTCAACTCAAGCGTTTCGGTTCAAAGCATGGCGGTCAAACGCGGCAGCACCACTTACNNATGACATCCTCTTAGAATTCTAACGCACGCATCAACTCGAGACGCCCCTGTGATTGTGTCATTAGGCATCTTCCTNGTCATTNCAGTACTTGACTTAACGGTCCCGCGTCGCTCGATTTTATTTGGGCCCACGCCCGTGAACTTCGTGTGTGTGCAGCTTGATAAATGGCGCGGCAATTACTTGGTTTTCGTTTCTTGCGTGGACGCGTTTTGCTTGCAAGTGCGCGACTGACCCTACCTCATAGCTTAGATTACTTATCGTTTTGCACTTTGCTTTGATTGAAGCGCCGAACTTCTTTGGCTTGATTGTAAGTGGTGATTACGCGAAGATTTGCAAAAGCGTTGCACGCAATGTCACAGCTATGCCGGAGCTTATCGGGTGCAGCTTGTCACCCGCGCTGCGTCTCAGCGTCAATTTTTATAGACGGTTGTCGAAGCCGCAAGAGGTCAAGTGACCTTTTCCGAACGATAGCGCCTTTTGTTGGTAATCTGATCAAAGTCAACCGTCCCTGGCATGACATTGATCGTAATAGGATCAGATGGGTTAGTTCGCATTAAGCAAACAACGGCATTGTGCTTTTGTGTGCCTTTGAGATTGAACCTGAATTGTTAATTTGAACTCTGCACGACTGCAATGACGTACATACTTTTATTACTTTCGCTTGGCTGGCTTGCCAGTGGCGGCCATTGATGCGTGCAACGACGATTCCCAACTCAGGCATCGCGTGCGCATCGCTGAGTTCCCATCTGCCACTACTGACAGGCCGTGATGGAATGCCGAGATTAGATGCTTCGTGCATACGTCGTTTCGTGTCGCGAGTTTAATCTTACAAGCGCATCTGGCCGNTTGTGACGGGTGTAAATCACAGTGGCTGCGCCAAATAACCGCCTTGGTGCCTGGAAAAAGCCATCGCGTGACACAAAAGAGTTTGGTCACTGGTGATGAAAAGGACTACTGGCGTCACGCAATGACAAACGCTTACGAGTGCACCCGTGGTACATGACAGACAATGTGCTGTGGTGATTGCTCTTTCATGATCAGTGATCTCGTCATTCCTGCAAGCACACCCATCAACCGTGGCATCGCGCCGCGTTGGGCGCCACACGCATGAGAAAATCTCAGTCGCCATCCATTGGTCGAAACTCGACCACCGTCAATTTTTAAATCTTGTTTTTTTCAATCTAGGCCGCAGAATTACTGCAGGCTAAGATGTAGTCGCAGTTACATAACCAACTGAGTTTTAGTTACATAACCAACTGAGTTTTAACCTTTAACGGTATGAGCTCGGTTACCGTGTGCGAACTCGCGTGACTTGCCCCTCAACCCTAAGATGCAGGTATTGCCGAACGAAACTCGCATTCTTCGCCGGTTACAGCGGGCTGGTTAACTGGAAAGTGCTCAGTTGGAACGAATTGCGAGCCGAGTATGAAAACGTCACGTAGAAGCAAAAACTTAATGGCCGCAGGCGCGTTCGCTTTCTCGTTTTATCAATTCTAAGGGCCGAGATGCAGTGTTGAGAAAGAAGCACTGGTCGGATGACTCAAGCTTATGTTCACCGCAACTTTTGCTTTTACCGAGCGCCAATTAGTTCCGCCTGTCCACCGGATCGTGTGCCTCGGTTAATCGCTGTGATCCAAGTACCTCCACGGCGAAACAAAGCTAACAGTATAGTTAAAATCTTAAACATGGCTCCCGGCGTTTAGCGGGCAGATGATGTGCTACCCAACAATTCTTACCTTCTGCGCAAACAGAAGACGCCACGTTGATTGCACAGAACGGGATTTCCCGTTGTGCGTGCCAGCGTCCTCACATTGTTCTCATTATCGCGCGGAAGTTTTGCGGCCGCTTTTGTCAAACAACCATTAAAAGTGACGTCCTTTACTACCGGGACTGCTTGCATGTTCCTACGCCATAGGTTTAACCCGTCCGTGCATCTGTGTTTGAGCCAGAAGAAACTTATCGCACAGGCTCTGTCTGGCAGCCGAGTCGATGTACGTGTAATTGCTGGTGTAACCCAGCGCTGGCTCCACGCATTTGTAGAAGCTAATTTTAAGGAGAGCCAATGAACTGCCGACCGGACCGAGTCGCGATCGGTTTGCTTACGCTTGGCGTGTTTAGTCGTCTAAGTTTGCCCGGAGTCGTCAGGGCTGACCAATACTTCAGTTTACCTACGTGCCCTGGTCGAATTTCTTAACCTAGTTGATGGCGAATCTTTTGTGGTTGCAAGCTTTTAGAAGTGATTGCGCGTTTCAGATCGTGGTGCGAATCGCTTCACGTCTCTTGTTTGTTTTTTTATTAGGAACGACATCTGCCACGAGAACCTGCCTGCTTCGTCAACATACTACAAGACCTCAGCGTCGAAAGCCAAGATCCTTAACCTGGTGAAGGAAAAAATTGCTGATGGCGAAATTGTTCCCGGCGAAGAGTTCGAAGACATCAACACGAAAAAGGTGATTTGTGTTTTTCAACGCAGCGAAGTTTTCTAGTATCAAATATCGCATTGATGTGCTTGTTAAAAAAAATTGCTGAACTTTAAAATCGGCGACTTTGCAAAAAAATTACGTCGTGTATCGACAGATGGAACTGGTATTAAGCATCAAGAAAAAGCTCGACGACCTCCAGAGCTTGCAAAAGTTCCTCGACGACGAGATCCGCGACAACGAAGTGCTCGGCAAGCAAGTGCTCGATCTCACGAAGCAGTTCAGCACGCCGCGCGAACAAGACAAGTACAATCTTTTCGTGCAAGACGTCGACCGGATCATCAATCTCCTCCTCCTGTCGCTCTCCGGGCGACTTGCTCGGGTGGAGAACACGATACAGATGCTGCCTGTCGACGCCGACAAGCAGGAAATGGTGAGTGTCGTGCGTGTGCGCGGAAAATTGCTCAGTGTCCGTGCGCGTTCGAGATTTGCCGACTAGTCGTCAGTTTTGAGAAAATTTGTTCGGATTGGCCGCGTAAACTTTCTTGGCAATTAGTGATAATCTCGCGGTTGTCGCTCGGGAATTGTCTCTGACAAGTTTGCTCTTATTGGCCAAGACCGTTTTCTCAACAGCGCTTGTGTTGTTTTTTTTGACAGGAGTTGCTTCTCGAGAAAAAGAACAAACTGATGGAGCAGCACGACGAAGCAAAACTCCTCAAAGAAAACATTGACAGAAGACAAAAGGCTGTCTCAGAAACTTTGGCCGGATACCTCAACCAAGCTCAGGTAAATACAGTAATCTTCTTCGTGCATTGCACATAAATCGTCCAATCGGTGTTGTAGTCGTAATGACTTGGCATTTTGAACCAGTTTTCCTCACCGACGAGTGGAACCGAGACAGGGCATTAAACACTTCGCCAATACTGAGCTTTTCAGTAAGCGACAACGGGTAGTTGCTGCTCAAATTTTAACAGACGCTGTTTGCCAGAGAAGGCTGGAAATTACTTTACAGTTAAATAATCAACATGCGGCTCTTTGTCTGCGCAGTTCGCCGACTACGAACACTACATCAAAATGAAGTCGGCGCTGATCATGGAGCAGCGCGAGCTGCTGGACAAGATCAAGCTCGGCGAAGAGCAGATGCAGTGCTTGCGCGACAGCCTGCCCGACGAGTGGCAAGGCAAGCTCGACAAGATGCTCGAGGAGGACAACGCGTGAGCGACGCCCGGACGTCTAGAGCTTTCGCTCTAGGTGAGTCTGGAACATGTCTACGCTATAGTACATCCGGGTCATTGCAAATCCGCGAGTCTCTAGAAAGCGAGAAGCGGCTGCCGCCCCGTTGTAGACGGGAGTGCGGGCACCGAGGTGGTTGGTGACGACGCTGCAGAGAACGCTTGTGTGGTGCGAAGTGGAATGGATGACGGAAGCAGTGTTACAAAAGACGCGGGCGTCGAGCTCCAGCGCGAGCCCTGCGCGCCGTGGCGTGGCCATGACAAAACATTCGCAGCTCTGCGACACGAAAGAGACGCCGGTCGCGCTCGACGACCGGGTTGGTCGTAGCGCGTGCGTCGTCGCCATTGCTGCAGGCCGACGTGGAGTACGGAGTTGGCAAAGTTTTTATTTTTCTTTTCTTCTTGACTGTGACAATCGCATTGTGCGCAATCTATCGCGTTTTCTATGAAGACCGCTTTAACTATTGCCTGGGGGTAACAGGCGCGTCCCTAACCCCGCTGGCCGACAAGCAGAGTACAATCGAATCGTAGCTAGTGCGCGTTACCTTGTACCGCATCTGGCGTTTTGCAAGAGTGCACATATCCGAAAAAGAAGTTATCCCATCACGCGTTGATTTT
>JGI24158J21664_10007666_pt1 | contig 14348 bp, 10 predicted proteins | sample Ectturendosymbi3_FD_21664 | JGI IMG/M metagenome (IMG submission 21664) | reverse complement strand
ATGCAAGGAAGTTGCTTCAAGCAGATGATGGTAAACATAATAACAAGTGATTAGATGGCTTTGTAAAGTCTAAATGATTTGCTTGTGTGCTTAGTGAGTGTCTAGGGTAAAAGACAACATTGGTAGAATGTGTTTTTATCCCAAGGCAAGGCATTTCCACGTGGTTCAGTTACGCTAGTAAGTAGTAATGTCTGGTAAAAAAACTCCTTGTAAACGAAAGCTACCAAAAGTTTCGACTTAGATTGTTGCAAGATTCAGAACTTAAAATTTGGCTCAATGCCTGCTGCCTATCCTGCTGATTCAAGAAAAACCTTTTGCGAAGTTTGCAAAATGCAATCATAATGAAAAATTGTGAGTTTAGAAGGCATAACTGGCACAGCAACAGCACTCAGATAAGACTAAAGAACTTTTTGCATGATCCCTATTGTAACACACAATTTTAAGTTACTAAGACCAGCCTTAGAAAGTTGTAGGGCTAAAGCTATGCTCAGATTTTTTATCCATTAGCATAGTTCTGCTGCATAAAATCATGCAGCCATTTGAAAGAGATCGTCAAGAACTGTGTGTCATACAAAAATCGAGGTAAGCTGCAGTTACGCTGCTCAAAATGTAGACTGAAAGAAAATTGTGGGCCGAAAAGTGTGTTGGCCACGACCGGCATTTTCAGACCGTGGTCACTGAGAGCGAGTGCAAGACGAAACATTGATATCTTGCATAACTTCATAGGTTTATTTTAATCATCTTAAAAATAACAATTTTTTAACAGAATTTCACAGCGTTCAGCATATTTTAGCTGAAAATTTGCGACAAGACTTTTGACAGAATCTAGTAGTTGTTTGTGACAGCATTTAGCAGATTTAGGTCACAACCTTCTGGCAACTCTGGCGCTCAGCACGATATCATACACTCAGACTGTCATGTCACGATGCGAACTGGAGAGAGCATGCAGAGAGTAAAGCTAGTAACACGGATGCCACCCATATGATTTAGCAGGTGTCGAGGTGTTTTTTTTAACTTAGGGCCCCGCGCTCTTGAAATGGCACAGGCCCCGCGCTACCTTAATCCGGCACTGGCTATAAGGCCCGTGAGGCACAGGCCTCAGGGCCCTGCAGTCAAGGGGCCCCCAACATGAAAGCTGGCATTCAATACAGTTATAGCCTGCCTACCCACTACGATTGTTGCCCAACGTTCATTGCAATATACTATGGCCGCAAATAACGGGTCGCGACCCAAATTTGGGTTGCGAGACCTTCCACTCGTGTCACGAAATAATTTAAATTTACATTTTCATTAGACAGAATAAATGCGACCATTTAGGCCTACTGTTTTATGTGCTAAGTTTCACACAATTTTGTGCACGAAAATTGCTACTGCCAATAGTATGCCTAGCCCTAAAATTTATGTTTAATTATATAGTTTTTTCTACAAAATTATATGCTCACCAAATGTTTGGGTCGCGAGAATTTAGAACCATTTTTAGGGTCGCTCCAAAAAGTATTTGGGGGCCCTTGCAATATACAGACTATGCTTGCAACAGGAAAAAACAAATTACAGGAGCTTGGGACATAGAAGAACGGTATGGGATCTTATTCATGACACAGAGGAAAAGAGCAGGGCAAAAAGCATGTTAGGATGGTAGTCCAGCCACATCAGTTAGAAAGGCTAACTTTGCAGTGAAGGTTGTCGTCCTTGAGTGTTGTGGGAAAACAGTGTGCCTCATACCTAAGATTACGGATATCGTAAAGTCCGGCCAAACGCAGCGGAAATACAAAAGTGGAGCGGCTAAAAAGAAAACTCAGAGCAGAGCAAGAAAAACGATATGAGCAAATTAAGAAAAAGATGCCATTTCTGCTGACATGGTTTGAGACAAGCTTAATCTCTAACAAACATAAGAACTAAGAAGCCATCATTGGATAAGAACAAGTGCGGTATAACGAAGACAAAATGACGTCCAAGTGCAGTTATCAAATCAGTGTGCTGCGTAATTGAAAGCGATGCCGATGTTACCGTTTCACAACCACCAACAACGTTTAAATCATTTGCCACTGATGAGTACTGAGAGCGAACTATTACGGAAACAAAACTTTTGATAAGCTAATACATGAATTTGCTTGCAAAAAAGCACGAAGAGCACTATTATAGTTTGAGTGTCTAACATGGTAGGAAAAACAGAAGTTTTTCGCATTCCTGAGTCAGGGGAGGATCCATCCACTAAGGTTGGGGGGGTCGATTTCAGTAATATTTGGTAGTCAAGTCTCATTACGGGTTAAAACTGCTCCATGAGAGATGAAGAATACTTTACAACACTGCTGTGACAAAACAATGGACGGCAAAATGGCCTGAAATCGCGAATGCTGCTTTGCGAATTGTACAAAATCATGGTGAATATATTTACTTTCCTAGGTTTTACGGGGGGATCGCCCCAATCGCCCCCCTGGATCCGCCCCTGTCCTGAGTTTATGATCAAACGTTTTCATTTTCGCATTGCATATCTACCCTTTCCATTTGATGTTGCATATTTTTCGCGCGATGAACACGAGTATTATGGGGAAAGGGCGTAACGAGGTTAAATAGCGCCCGGGGCAAGAAGCAAGTTTGGCGCCCCCATGTTCGAAACAGGTCTTTCGGAAGCAAATATACCATATTGAAGAAAGTACTTGTGACATTGTTGGGACTTTTCGGTGCCCCCCGCACCTATTCGGTGGCCCCGCAGTGATTTGGCGCCCCCACAGTGACTCGGCGCCCGGGGAATTGCGCCCCCCTTGCACGTCGTCGTTACGCCCCTGTTATGGCGACACCATGCGACATTGGTTTTTATTGAAAAGATGGGGGCCCCCGACCAATTGTGCCTCAGGGCCCCTAAAAGCCTCATCTGGCACTGAGTATTGTAGTACAGTAATAGATATTGTATGAAAAGGCTTTCGTTTAACCGAATATGTTAAATAGTAGCAAAAACCTATCAAAAATTTTGGTGGGAAAAGAATCGTTTCCAGTTTACATCTTTACAGTGTTCAATGTCATTTTCGAAGTGTCGAGAATAATTTGTAAGACACACTATGGTATCTATGTTGAATGGAAGCTCAAGTCGCGTGTTGCGCAGAAATTTCCAAAGAGCGAAATGGTGTCCGTTGCTTTTCCAGGAGTTAAAATGAATTATGACCTGATAATTGCCCTAGTGGAATAGAGCGCGTGCCACTGGAATGGCGCGCTTGGTTCAAAGCCTGGTCGGGTCACGCCGAAGACTTGAAACACGGTACTTGCGGCCTGTTCAGCCTCGTGTTCGGCGTTGAGGCATGGGTGCAAGACAAAGCTTCACGTGCGGTGCTGGCACTGCCTTGCCACCAGTGCAGCATTGAGCATTCACTGTGGTTCGTGACAGCCCAGAGGGATTAGAAAACGACTATAATGAAACTTCCTTTTTAAAATGCATTATGATATTTAAGCATGTAATGTTTGCGGCTGGTTCTCCAAAATTACATCTAGACTTTTCCGCCTTTTATATACTTGCTCGTCCTTGCCTCTTATCACGTGACTGGTGACCCACATAAGTTTTATTTTATTTTTTCTTATTTCACTGTGTTTTTAGTCCACTTGCAGACACAATTTCGTTAGAACAGTTGGCAGAAAGTCTTCAACTGGGAGGCTTCATTTTTGTGCAGGGGAGGCTACACATTCTGAAAATTTATATTTAAGTCACAATGCAGCATTTGCAAATTGTGCGAATTAACTATAAAATTTTTAAATATTTTCCCGCAAGTACCCATGATAGGCTCGTAGTTTGAAAATAAAAACTTTTGAACAAGCTTAACACAAGGAATTGGGTCACAATCATTGTCATTTAATTGACGATGATTATTTAGAAATGTTGTAATGAAATGCAAATGTTAAAAAAAATTGCAGGAAATCAGGATCAAGCCTATCGTTCAGTTATCAAAACACTGTTACCTAAGGAACAAATCTGAGGCCGGTCGGCGGTCAAAGCAGTGCGCGGCGATGAACGTTTTCTTTCATTAGCGCAAACTGATAAACTTTACTATGAGCGTAAGTGAATTTTGCTTAAAAATCATGCCCAACTGGCCGAAATAAGCATGCATAAACCTTTCTGATTTCTAGACTTGTTAATCTCCTGGTGCATGGCACATGTTTAGATGAACCACATTTTGTATCTCAAATAGGCTAAATGTTAACAAGTATAGAGTAAGGCCTACGTGGACGCAACATGGTTAAACATCCATAATCCACTAACTGCAGTACACTGCTGGGACAAAGTTAGCAGTGGTTGTTAAATAACCTCTTCTGAGTTTTAACTACACTATCTCCATCTGGCTGTCTGAACAGCAGGCTGTGCAAATGTGTATCTTTGGTCGTAAGCATCGAAGATATCTTGCTTCTATGTAGTACAGAATACGAAAAGACTGTCTGGGCTAGCCATTATACATTTTTTCACAACAATCAGTACACAAAATACGTTGATCAAGGGGAAGTCTGACTTCTGGACGTATAGCCTACAACTAGGCATGTAGGCTAACTTTAGGTTCAACACTCCAAGCAACGAATGCTGGCGCTTTACGCTCAAGCCTCAAATATGTTAATTACCTCACAAATGTGTCAAAAATGATCAGGCGATGTTATTCTAGGTTACAGCGGCAGGTAGGGTACTCCTCTGCCTATAAATTACAGGACAGAATAGAATACGGATTGATACAAAATTTGTTGATTTCTAGAGTTTCATATTTCAATTTGAGAAGTTGAAGCTTTGTTTCGGGGTCAAGCCCACAAAAGTCCGTCTGTGGCGACGGGACTGAATTTCGGGCCCCTTGTGACAGCTTTCCCCCCCAATTGGGGTGTGGAGGGCGGCTGATACGGCTCTGTTTATACACTCAGTAACAAAGAACTATAATTTCATTGATATTGTCTAAGATTCTTTGCCCAAATTTTTTGAGATTTTGTCCAAATTTTGGACAAATCAATACTTTTGGAGGTACGCTTGCACCCCTGTACCCCCGGCTCCTACACAGGGCCGGCCTTAAGCCGATGCAACCGATGCAGCTGCAATGGGCCCCGCGCCTCTGGGACCCCGCGCCGTGGTGTTTGGGTAGATTGTTCATTTTTGCCAGACACACCTTGCGCTTGAGAATTCAGTAGAAACGCCATATAAATTGCATTGTTAATAAAGAACGCTCTCGTCAAAACCAGCGAATTTCCTCTCGAACGTTAGCAAACGTGCTCAATTCTCGTGTTAGTGTTTTACTGTATATCTGCGCTCTACCACTATCGTAACACGGTTGACTGAACACGATGACGTCATAAAATCACTACTCAGAGGTGCCCCGCGCCTAGGTCTTGCATTGGGCCCCGCACTTGCTAGGGCCGGCCCTGCTCCTACACCACTGCTTTCAAGTCCATCGAAGCGCGAAGGTGTTTCAAAATGTTTTTGGATCACTGACTGTACTGACACATATTTGTCTTCTTCAGACGTTCATCCGATCCGGAAATTGTGCAACCGTAAGGTTGAGTGCGCCCTACATGGTAAAATTTACAAAAGTGGGCATACCTGCAACTGCCACGCAAATGCTCAAAACCTTTATAGTTTGGATAGGCAGTAACTTTTTTGCGTTTGCACATTTTAATTTCAAAACAATTTTGGTCTGTTTATATAAAAACATCTTTGAAAACAGCTCTGATGACGTGTATTTATTTCTAGTCAAAGATTTTTGTTCATCCAAAGATTCCTTAGGTATTGAACAAAATGTGGTCTTCTGTAAATGCAAAGTTTTTAGTTCACATATCAAAATACTCCCTCTTGTAAACGAATAGAAGCGATAAACCAATCTTAAATTTGTGCACATTTCTAGTCATGTTCGTCGTGTAGTCGTGACATAGCGGTTGTACACCAGCGAGATTACTCAATCCTCCAGCCATCCTCTTTGAAATACAAATCTTTCAGTGTTACTTAAAAAAATTCACCGGCTTGAATTGTCTTTTTCATAACTAGCAAAGTTTGATCTTGATAATATCAGGTTCTCTGCTAACAGGAATTTATGAGGAATTGAAATTTCGAACAGTAATATTTGGAGTTTTCAGAAGACCGGAAAAATCAAAAGCTATGTCCAGAATTCAAATATTTTTGCATTTTGATAAAGCTGGTAAGGAGGAAAACACTTGATTCGTAAACCCTAGTTTGTGGCCCTATAGTTCACGGCATGCTTTTAGGAAAAACCCGCTGCTTCAACTCAGGGTGCCGCCCTGGAAAGTTTGGTATGTACCTGGTTATCTGCCTAATATTTTGTGCTCGGAGGTTACATCTACGATTTCTACGTTTTGGGAAAAATCTTGGGTTTGAAAGTGCTGAAGCGTTACATCACACCAAGATTAGTCTCTGGGTCATAAAAAAGCTCACAAAAAGAAAATTGCAGCTGCAATCATCCCACGTTAAAAATTAGCTTCGTGAACGAACAGAAAAACAAACTACTACAAAATTTTGAGATGAGCACTATCTCTGGTGGTAGCGGCACAGTCTCTCTCGGCCATGTGCAAAAAATGACTGCAGAGGCAAAAGCAGAGACACAGTTACAACACTTTGTACCTGCAGCGATTGCACCTGAGCTTAATCCGCCACTTTTGACTTCTTCAACTTGGGATGTACAATCACTTCCTCCAAATCCAGGTAAACAGTGGCATTTTCCCTGCAATTTTGGGTATGCAACTCAAATAACCAGTCTTGTTCATGGGAATGAGACTGTGGACTTGAAATTTGTCCCATGTCCCATCGTTAGTAATTTTTCGTAAAAAAGCAGGAATTTTCTGCAGTTGAATTTCATTATTACAGTATATGTTTACAGCATGCATAGTATATGTATTACACGTAGACGGGCTCAGTGCCAGGTTGGTGTGATGCGAGGCCTTCGGAGATCCTGAAAGGTCGTTGGGCCTTTTATGTGTAACGACTAAATAAGAATCGTCCCATTTTATTTGGATTCACTAATGGAAATTTTGGGTGTATCTGAAACGGCTCTGTAGAGTCTAGACCAGTGGTTCTTAACCTTTCCTCTAACACGCCTCTCTTAAGTAATTGCCCATTGTTTCAAGCACCCCTGACATTAAGTAAGTTGTAAAATCAACTGCATTTATTTGTAAATTAATTGATCGATTTGTCCATGCTGTAGAGTGCGTAAGAGCTAGTGCCCCCCTGGAAGTTTATTGACGTCCCTATGGAGGAGCGTCCCCCCCGGTTAAGAAACACTGGTCTAAACATTAGACATGCACATGATATAATACACTTCGTATTAGTAGTCTCGTGGCAATCACATGGGACAGGACCGTTACAGGTTGTCATGGCACAGAATAGAAGAAATGAACAAGCCTGCAAACAACCCTCCAAAATCCTTTTTATCAAACGCAAAAGACCAAACTTACCGATTTGCAGGTACCACCATTCTTGCACGAAGCACTAATCGATCCACAGAAACAGACGCCGTCTTGAGTGTCGCAGGCTGCAGGACACTTCGATGGGCACGTTTCAGCGCATTCTGGTCCCCATTTTCCAGAGGTGCAACCTATGAAAAATAACGGATAAGTTCAAAAGTTAGGATTGAATATTTTCAAAGAAAAGTTTAAATCTCTGTATGTCGAAAAAACTTTGTAGCCGTTTTTTTAACCTGCGTATGATTCTCTTTCTCTATGACGTCGATTGCGTGTATAGGCCATAGCTTCACAGAAATTCTTGAAGATTTCGCTTGCCAAGTGAGTGGGGCACATGGATGGTGTACACTTTTTCACACGTTTGAGATATTTAGCTAAAGTAGGCTTTAACTTCTAGGATTAACTACGGCGAATATGATTTCAAAAAGTTGATTTATGTCGAAGATAATTGCTGCCATTGAAGTAACTGATTTTCATGGGCCAGCTTGCGTTATTCACCTCATGCGCTTAGGAAGCAGAGCATCAAAATGCTTTTAAACAACTTACTTTCAATAATTTTTACACAAAGATTTAATTGCTCCTCGTGTTTGTTTGCGTACTTATAATAAAAACTTCGTACTGCGATGTTTTTGTATCACTATAAATATCGCATTAAATTTTCAATTAAAAAATGAAGACGTTGGGGAAACGCTAAAACGTTTCGTTTCCGAATATTATTGATAGACACTTACTAATGTTGCAGAATTTCCCGTTCAGTCCCGGCGGACATAGACATACTCCGGTGGCAATGTCACATAGAGAACTGATTGAACAAGTATCAGAGCACTGATAAACACAGCCAGGTCCCCAGAAGCCGGCTTCACAAGCTGGAGTAAACAAATATTGACATAAAATAGTCTACTTGAACTCATAATTTTCAAAATCCAAATTTCATTATCACGCCCTTCTGAACATTTCTTCTTTTTTTGCTACGTTTTCTGTCTTGCAGTTAGCCGCAGTTAACCTATAGCTGGTTCTGTCGTCAAAGAAAATATTAGTTCAGTGACATTGGCACGTTGCTTAATTTTTTACCGGGTTGTAAATAATGTTACAAGAACAACTAACCTAAAAATTATTCTTGGGTAAATAAGTTTTTTTCAAATGGAAATAAACAACGTTGGGCGCTGCAAACTGTTGCAGAATATGTAAAGTGGCAGTTTTATTTTTATTTCATTGAAACAAAGGCAAGAAATAGCATTGTCTGTTTTCAAAAATTCTTGCAGCGCGAATGATAGTTCGTGTATCCTAACGTGCAGCGCACATTCTTATCAGACCAAAAATCGCTGTTTGTTTGGCAGTAAGTAGTCCTACTGTTCAACAAAGCTATGCAACTTGCAAAGGATAGGATTAAGAACCAAGCGTGAATCCTGGATGGAAAAGGCGGCAGTTTCGTCAGAAAAACATGTTTGCTGCACAAACAAGGAAGCGTGTAAAGATATGAAGAGCGGCGTTTATTGGACAAATTTTGAGGATTGCAACTAATTTATCACATTACAATGCTCTTTTCTATAATCACTGGTTACAAAACCCTGGTTCGTGATCATCAGACCACTACAACATTGTTGTAATTTATGCAGAGATATCCTTAAATTTGCGCCCTTCTCAGTGTTACTTCATGTTTCATTCTTGGTCAGGACTTACAACTGTGATTTGAAAAAAAATTGCTTCAGGTACATGCAAAACACTTACTCAATTCGCAGTTACTGCCAGTGGTTCCTGCACTGCACAAACAAGACCCAGAAACAGGGTCGCATGATACACCAGAACTGCAAGAACACAGTTGGGAGCAGCCATACCCAAAATGCTGCGAATCGCAAAGTTGCTCACATCTGCGCAAAAAGTTGGGTAGCGCCATACAGGTAATGCATCGAACTTCACAGTATAAAGAGCAGCAAACTAAGTCTCGCAAAAGGAGCCTTCAGCAAAGATTAGATCACAGTTAGCTTGTAACGGATTGCGTCACTCAGAAGAGCATCGTCATGTCTTGGTACCTGCTAATTGTGGTGCAATTACACGCAGGCTAATATTAAATATCTCCGCGTTGCCTACAATAACGTCTATCGAATTTTGCAATACATCCCAAGGAACGGAAGTGTTCGCCCACATCAAGTTATCTGTTTCGGCAGAACATTTGATGCCTGATTAGAAATAGTTTCTAGGCTTTTGTTAAACGATGCGCATCTTCATCCAACATTTTATCCGATCACACCAACTGTCAACTTACAAATCTTCATTTTTCTCAAATTATGTAACGCTTCTGCATGACGATGACCAAATGCAATAGTTACTGGTGTCTTGTTTCAGTGTTCGTTCCTCTTCATTACTGACTACGTGTGCGAAATAGCTCCCACACAGTGGCGATTCTAAGGGGGGCCTGGGTGGGCCATGGTCCCCCAGATTTTTGGTTGGTCCCCTGTTTGGCCCCCAACCTTTTTCTTAATTTCCCGTTTAAGTTCGTTTGGTTAACATATATAGAAGATAGATTTCGGCCAGCAATATTTTAAACGATAATCTAGAAACCCTCTAGCCTGCATTCAATATTTACCAAATGTATGATAAGCTGTGTTGTTATTGACGGCCGAGTAACTAGAGTTGTTTATGACGACACACACCAGTGGTTGCTTGGATCCTGCGTGAAATTTTGTCAGGCCGCGGTCGAAACAGTTGCAGAAATGGGAAGATTGATCTTTCGTGCATTTTAGCGTGAGATGGAACTGGATTATATTACTGTCAGCAGATTGTTTCTTGTCCCAGTAGAAAAAGGTTTGTGAAAGCATTAGAATTGGTTTCAGTTAATTTATCCGAATTTATCTTGCCTGCAGTATTGCGTTTTGCTGCCTCGTGTATACGACTTCGCAGCGCCGAATTTAGGGGTGGGCCCAAGGGGCCCGGGCCCAGCCCCCCCTCCACCTTGTTTATGTGTTTAGCCATATCTGCGACACGTGCGTGCCACTCAATCATTTTTATTAGCGAGGAAAGTTTGTTTGTAGACGCTATTAAATTATCGTTCATCCAGACCGCTGTATTTCACTTGTATATTATTTGATATTGTGACGAAACAACTATTACACTTACTGCCTTCTGAAAGTCGGTCAGGTATCTGAATCTAGATTTTAGTGAATACAAGGTCAAGCCATGAAGAACGCATTAGCTTACGTCTCTAGTCGTTACTGGCAGATTTTGCTTCTGCCTTACTCAGATTTGCACAGATTGCATATGAGTAGCATTGTTAAGTAGGGCTACCATACCTCCTGTTTTTGGAGTAGGCTACATATACACTTTTTCATGAGAAATGAAATAATCTCCGGGAACATTCAAAACTGTCAAAATATCCTCCTTTTTACATTTCTTGTTTTACATAGCTATAATCAGCGGCGTAATCAAAGGTTTGATCCAGGGTTGTAAACTTAGATAAGAGGGACTCACTGGCAACTCTACGGAGTCCACTAACCAACAATCATAAATAAGCTTGAGAAATGGTGGTGAATCCGGATGTGGATGGCTAAACTAAAACCCTGAATCACCGGGAAATAATCCGACAAACACACAAAAACAACAAACTACTGAAAACCAATGTAATGCTAAAGCCGAAATATAAGTTAAGTGGGAGACCGGTTTTTACAATTAGCTTGCCAAGGGGGAAATTCGCCCCTCTGTTATCCGTCAGTTACGCCACTGGCTATAATGTATCGTAATTACACACAGTAAGCTGTCACTACTCAACTGCAACAGGATACGAGCTGGTGGTGTAGCTTCGTTTACGGGAGGGCCTGCAAGTTGTCCAATTAATCTATGTTTTTGTTGAGTTAATTCTCGGCTGGAAAAGCGGGAATGCTTTCACATTAGTCGTTACATAACAGTGGAAAACCTTTTTTCAGTATCTCAATGACTTTGGCATTAGAGCGCCGACTTCTGATTCCATTATAGGTACTGTACAAGCTTTGCAGATGAACCGTGAAACAACGACCAGTGTATTGTACTTAGCTTGGTGTAGTACTTTCTAGTAATTATAGCTAGTCGGTAATGTTAAAAAAATAAATTCTTCAGAAGTACCCCTTTTTCAAAAAAGGACTAAATGATTTTGAAGCTGAGTGACTGATGTGTGGTTGCGTTTACAAAGTTCGCAAAAGAGAGTGAAAAGACCATTGTGACTTTGTGGATATTGAGTACCAAAAACATTACTCACAGCGGTACTAGGTGGCTATCACTTTATCCTAGCTTGTCAAGAACGCTGCAAATGTACCCAGCTTCACATTCATACTTCATGTCTATTGACAAGCCAGCTGTTGTTCTGAAACGTTTTTTTGGAAATTCTCTGAGCGAATTCTGTTTAAGACATTAAGGCATTTGCAATCATTTCTGGTTGGTTTTAATGAGCAAGTTCGGAATACTGAGAAGTCCAAAGCATGATTTGTTGAGTTTGCATCGTGTTTCGCCACTGTTAAGGCAAGGATTCGACAGAGACAAGCAGATGCAGATGTATGTACATATCAATTCAAGTTAACTCAGCGCTAAGAAAACCCAGGGACTGAGAGCAGGCAAGGAGGGTGACTGTGTGTTATTCATGTCAGATGTATCTGTATTGCACAAGTCTTGTGTTGTACATCTGGCTGAATGGATACATCTGGCTGAATTTATTTGCTGAATATAAATGCTTTGACTAGATTCCTCCGTTTGCAAACAACTGAATGCGAAAATGTTGAACCATGTGAGTATAGTATCTGCTTGAGAGAAACGTTTCTGTTGATGAAGTCGAGCATCAACCAAATGCAATTTATTGTAAAATGATGGAACATGACAGATGGGAAAATATTTTGCAACTTGCAATACCATTGAATGCTTCAGCGAACTGATAAAGGTTGCACAGTTTTACTTCAGCGTTATGGCTCACAATGCTAATGTGGAACGATTTTTCCTTGATGTAGTCACAAGCCTAACAGAAAGAGAAACCTTGCTAATTGAGTCAGTTTCTACTCTATTAAAGCTGGTGTGCAATTTAAAACATCTTTCATGCAATTACTTTCATAATATTGTTAAAGGCGATTTTACATTAGAAACTGAAGGAAACTGCAAATGAAAATGCGTCAGCCTTATTGAGCTTATAAATAAATAAACCTGGGCAGAAAGGGATCGTCATTTAACAAGTGCAGAGCTTATCCAAGTGGTTCTAAAAGACGTAAAAAAGCAAAAGAGGCAAAAACGAGAGAGGAAGAAGTTGCCAGCCAAGTCAAGAAACATGCAAGTGACCATTTTACAGTGGCAGTGAAGTCCAGTGGAGACATTTCTGCGGAACGTGTAAGCGGACAGAAAATCGAAGAACATGTTGTGACAGACTTAGATCTACGTAACGATGAAAACAAACCTAGTTCAACCAGCAGTGTAGTAGCAGAAGAACGTAAAGATGTGTCATCGAAAAAACGATAGATGAGATGTCTGACGCTATCACTGGAGTGAACGATATCGGTCTCTGAGCCCTCTCGCCAGCAAATATATCGAAAAAAATGCGGGAATATTGATTGAAATATGAAACAGGTTCTTTTTGACATTGTGATGAAAAGGCATTTTGAAAACATGATATTCCACAACACAAAAAAGAAAGAAACTTGTCATGGAAATGTACCATAAGTCTTATTCGTCGCCAGAACCACAATGGCGAAGTAGTTGACAGAAGCTGGCTTTGCTTTTCTCCTTCACAAACTTGTGTTGAATGTTTCACTTGTAGACTGATGTGCACTATTGCGACAAAATGTGCGCATTTCCTTATTAGAAAAGGATTCTACGACTGGAAGCACGCTCTTGAGCGCCCGAGGAGCCAGGAGCATTCAATGGAACACATAGATGCCACAATTACATTTATTCGCAGATGTAATAAATCACTGAAGAATTGATACAGAACTAGCCAGTCAGGTCAATCAATGCGAACAATATCGGAAATCGCCTCTGCTTGCAACGTTTGGTTTCTGTCGTAAAATTGATTGCTGAGCGAGGAGTGATGAAAACGTTTGGAGATGATGAAAACGTTGGATCGCCCAGAAAGTTTTTCCAAAAAATTTCAAAACATTTTTCAAGCAAATATTAAAAAAAGAAGATGCGATGCTTCTAGCGACTGGTTTTGCAACGGTTTCACAAATCGCTAATCCTTGTCAAATACCATGTTGCATCATCAAGTTTTGTTACAGTTGATTTAACAAATGTGACGTCACAATATTGCGTCATAAATACTGATGATATGTGGAAATGCCAGTGACTTCATCGATCATCCCCTACCTAAAGATTCTGTGGGGCGTCCCACCACGCCTGGGTCCCAGGCCCCCCACCATCTAAATCCGCCGCTGCGACTTCGAAACATCTTACGCAAGTGGTTCGTGACTACACTTTTAACTCTACTACACGTGTCCTGCAACCTCATAGAATTTTGTACGGATTTTCCGTAATGATTCAGAAGCAAGTCTTTCGCGTATTTCAGCTCTTAGCACCGGAGGCCAAACATTTCTATCAGAAAAACACTTCGAAGAATTCGCAAATAATATTCATTTAGTGAAAATGATTTAAAACATGAAGCAACTTTGGCAAAGAATTTGCTTCGGAAATAACCGAAGCTGCCCAAGTCGCTCGAACAATTTGTTTCGTTTATAGCTACTTAAAAAGCTGCGTTGGAATGTTACTGGTAGCTGTAACTCTTCCCATCACCAGCGCTTCATGCGATAGAAGTTTTTCAAAAATGACATTGGAGAGAAAAATTCCCAGAAATTCCATGACCAGTGAAAGAGCTGGTAACCTTTGTAGTGGTGCTAGGGCCACTACATGACAAAATTCGGCTAAGTCCAAGGGTACTTCCCCGGCGGAAAGTTCCCTATCAGAAAGGGAACGAGATGACGTCGCGCAGC